>Ga0196965_1000089_pt1 | contig 72963 bp, 64 predicted proteins | sample S1_20metaG_FD_148668 | JGI IMG/M metagenome (GOLD analysis project Ga0196965, IMG submission 148668) | Soil microbial communities from Anza Borrego desert, Southern California, United States - S1_20 | ecosystem: Environmental > Terrestrial > Soil > Desert | place: USA: California | collected...
TCAGACAGGAAAAACTTGTACCGCGGATTTTATGCAAAACATGACTATCGTCTTTGATGATTTCCTACCGCGCTGGAATTACCGCGCGCTTCCACAGCGAAACTGATATCGGGAAGTTATTTTTGACGATATCCTAAGCCACTAAGCTGCTGGGCTTGCGCCAGAAGCTCGTCATCAATATTTATAGTAGTGCGCATAAATCCTCCGAAAAGTCATCGAATTAATCACCAATTGATGTTTCATCATAATACATGTTCATTACTGAAGACCAGTTGTTCGATAGCGAATTTGTCTGTAGGCAAGCGTAAACGCAACGCGGTACATAAAACCGCCGTAAAGCAGCGAACCGGCCTGTTGACCTCGCTCCCTCAACAAGATGAAAAGTGTGGTGTTGGAGTGTCTGCTTTTGCCTCCCCAAAGATGCAGTTCAACCTATGCGGTTTCATAGCAAACACCGAGAACGCGAAGCTTTACCTTAAGTTTCTTTATGAACTTCATGGTTTATTAACCAAACAGGCTGCCGCAAACTGACCATTTTTGTCACTGACTGACCAAGCCTGCCATTTCTGACGGCATTCCTGAACGGCCTCCCGATACCCCATTCCCGCCCGAAGCCCGGCAGAATCACGCTTAACGCATTTTGGCACGCCCTTTGCTTTATCCTTGTTGTCTTTAACTCCACAATAAAAAAGGAAGAAGCAGTATGAAAACTCAAATGAGAAAAGTACAACAGGGTTTTACCTTGATCGAATTAATGATCGTGGTCGCGATCATCGGTATCTTGGCTGCGATTGCGTTGCCGGCTTATCAGGATTACACCATTCGTGCTCGTGTCTCTGAGTGCTTAGGTTTAGTCTCTGCTCAGAAAACTCTGGTCGCTGAGAATGCGGCAAACGGCAAAGATTTTGACGCAGGATTTACACAACCTACTGCCACTGAGAACTGTGAAGGTGACATGGCAATAGATGGTTCTGGCATTATTACTATAACCACTACAAGCAAGGCTGGAGCGGTTGCCATTACAATGACACCACAATCTGCAGGCGCTGCTCTTGTAGCAGGCACACCACCAACAGACAATATTACCTGGGTATGTACAGCTGATAAAGAAAACTATGTTCCTGCTGAATGCCGTAGCTAGCCGTAGCTAGTAATTCCTCGCTACTGGTAGCAACTAAAGGGGAGCGTTTGCTCCCCTTTTTCATTTCACACTTGGAGCAAATTTATGCCCACACGCACCCAAGCCCTGCTGACTCACCTGAGCGTCAGTGCTTTGATTCTGGCCGCGTTAAGTCTGTTAGTGCTGATCGACTGGTATGCGCCCTGGCCATTATTGAGCCTGCAAGGCGGCCTAAAAATACTGGGATTATTAGTAGCGGTCGATCTGATTCTGGGACCGGCCCTGACCTGGCTGGTCTTCAAGCCGGAAAAAAGCCGTCGCATGCTGATTTTTGATCTGAGCGTCATTATTCTTGTGCAAATGGCGGCATTCAGCTACGGTGCCTGGGCCTTGCATAGCCAGCGTCCGCTTTATCTGGCGTTTGTCCTGGACCATTTCGAGGTTGCGCGCGCCGCAGACCTAAGCCTGAATGCATTGGATCCTGGCTTGCTGCCTGATAACTATCGCGGAGCGCGGCCCGTGCAAGTCGAACTGCCGAGCTCGCTCAGACTGGAAATGATGCTGGCTCGCACGCTGAAAGACCGAAGCCTGGGTTTGCGCATGCAATACTATCGGCCGTTTCCCGGCAACCAAAAATCCGAACATTTGGCTGCATTGGCCAAAAAGCCGCCCGCCTCACCCAATGCTCTACATGACTGGCTTTCTTCACATAACCTCACCCAGGAACAGGTGTTGTTATTTCCGGTCCTCGGCCAAAACAAGGAAGGCACCGCGATTATCTCTCGCAATAAGGGAGAAGTGATAGGGTTATTGGACGAAACTTGGTAGGGCACATGCCTATTTTATATTGAACAATGTTTTCCAGTTATACGCCTAAACGTGTAACTGGTATTTAATCATTCTCAAACCATCCAATCCTTCTCAGGATTGGATGGTTTTTTATTTGCACGTCATGGATATTTGTTGAGGCAAAACCGCGTCGCTCAAAATGCTTAGTTTCAAATAACCACCCCATGAATTTGATGTTTTAAGTATAAAACTGCAATCCTATTAAAGTTATGGCTATAATTAGTCATTCCTTAACATGATGCCTGTTCATATCCTTATGACTGATTCTTATGCTTTCCCTTTTGCACTGAAAGCCGAGGCTGTAAGCGGCTGGTTAGACACCTTGGAATCATTATCTGCCAACGACAGGATCAATCAGCTTTACACGATTATTACCAAACTCAGCAACTCGGCCATTGAAGCCTCTGTAATTTATGCTGTTCTGGACCAGTTAACGCCAGCTATTTTGACAGTATCAAACAACCTTGAGCACATCGCGACCAGCAGCAAGGCTGCCTATTCCGCCGATAAAACCAGGAAGCTGGCTTATTTTTCCATCCAGCTTGCCCAAACGCTCTGTTTCGCCTATCACAATATCCACAATGACAATGCGCTTACTCAAACCCAACAAGCATCAGTCATTTATAAAGCTATGCAACTGGCCTGCTTGCTGGTAAGGCGCCGCACTGTTTTCCACGAGGCCCCTGAGCCAGCGCTCTGGGCAAGAATCGGCGAGCTTTACCTGAACGCCAGGGCGCTCGATAGTCTTGACGTTGCCATTCAAGACGTTGTTCCCGGCTTGACCCCGCAGCCCAGTATCGAAGTTGTTCTGAAGCAGACGCTGCTGTTTTCCATTTGCAATGCCTATCACTATCCTCCCCCTGAAATTTCCGATATTTTTTCTGCGACGGGCAAACTCTGCCACTTGCTGAAACTGGACCCGAACCCATCGGACTCTTCATTTTTCTGTTGGCGCCCTGATGCACTGACAGCTCCGCAATATGCCGATCCCTTTGGAGCGAAGGAAGATACTCTGTATATCAACTCCTCAGGATTGATTGCTTACTTTGAAAAAAACGAAACTCAGCGGAAAAATTACAAAACCTTTCTGTCGACATTGCCCCGGCTGACCGCTTTCGAAAAAGTCAGGGAATCGGTTGACCCGTCGAGTCCCGCCGAGTGCGACATAGCGATAGGAACGACGCGGGCGACTCAATTCCTGAAAACGTTGATCAACAGATATCTTATTCTTGAACTGAGCGGTGCCCGTGAAGAGCAATCAGAGCAGATCAAGCTGGAACTGGAACCCATGGAGGACAAGAAAAATATTTTCGGTTTGCTCGCAACCAAGCTTTTGAAAAACGAAAGACCGGAGTATGTCATTAAAATCCGGACCTTTGAAACCCATAGCCCCAATTTTTTTGCAACCAAGATCAGACAGAATTGCACAATCGGCGAACCGCTGGTTTTCATACGCAAGAATAAAAGACCGCTGCTGGCAGTCATCCGCTATCTGCGCATCGAGCCCGGGATCGGCTTGAACCACATACTGCTGGAGACACTGGATGGCGATGTTTATCCGATTGAAATCAATGAAACAGGAGGGTTTATCATCAGGCGCTCCGCTGGCGGAAAAGAAATCATCCTGCCTCCCGGCAACTATGCCATAAGAACCAGTTTTTCTATCGACAAGGGCTTGATAACCGGGACTTTTCGCATGGATAAGTTTGTTGAGTCAACCCCGCATTTTATGCGCTTTGAGGTTAGTCGGGTGCAGACTGATTGACAATAATTGTCGGGCGACTGACGCCAGACCGGCCTATCCTCCTGCCGCCAACATCAATTTATAGTCGGCTATCCCCCTGATAGCCATTGCCACCGTTTGCCGCCTTATTTCATGTCTGTTCCCGGCAAACTGCTTTTTTATTACCTCACAGCCGCCGTCTTTATATTGCCAGGCGATAAAAACCGTGCCCACGGGCTTTTCCGGCGTGCCGCCGTCGGGACCTGCTATGCCGGTCACGGCACAGGCACAATCCGCATCGCTGTTCGCCAGGGCGCCTTGCGCCATTTCCATTGCCGTCTCGGCGCTGACGGCGCCGTATCGTTCCAATGTTTCCTGCCTGACGCCCAGCATTTGAACTTTTGACGCATTGCTATAAGTCACAAAGCCCCGCTCAAACCAGGCCGAACTGCCGGGCACTTCGGTGATGGCCTGGGCGATCCAGCCGCCGGTGCAGGATTCGGCCGTGGCTATTTTTTTTCCGCCGGCTGTCAGCGAGCGGCCCAATTGCTCGGCCAATTCAAATAATTCATGATCCATGATGTAGCCTCATGCGTCTTCGGATAAAATAGACTTATGAGTATAAAACAAAATTCCGCTACCCCCCATACGCCGATGATGCAGCAATACCTGCGCATCAAGTCCAATCATCCCGATACGCTGGTCTTTTACCGCATGGGGGATTTCTACGAGCTGTTCTATGACGACGCCAAGAAAGCCGCCCGGCTGCTGGACATCACCCTGACCAGCCGCGGGCAATCGGCCGGCATGCCGATCGCCATGGCGGGCATTCCTTACCATGCGGCCGAAGGCTATATCGCCCGGCTGCTGCGCAACGGCGAATCCGTCGCGATCTGCGAGCAGGTCGGCGATCCCGCGACCTCGAAAGGCCCTGTCGAGCGCAAGGTGGTGCGCATCGTCACGCCCGGCACAGTCACGGACGAAGCCTTGCTCGAAGACCGGAAGGATAACCTGCTGGTCACCGTCTGCGCCTTGAATCATCAGCACGGCATCGCCACGCTGGACCTGACCAGCGGCCGTTTTATCCTGCAACAGGTAGAATCGGAAGATCAGCTGCTCGTGGAAATCGGGCGCCTGAATCCTGCCGAACTGTTGTTCAGCGAAGATTGGCCGGTGCCCGCCGCCATCAAGCAACGCAGCGGACTGTGCCGCCGTCCGCCCTGGCATTTCAAGACCGAAAGCGCGCGGCAACTGGTGCTGAAGCAGTTCAATATACATGACCTGAAGGGTTTCGGCTGCGAGCATATGCCGGCCGCCATCGCCGCCGCCGGCGCCTTGCTGCAATATGTCAAGGATACGCAGCAAGGCGCGCTGCCGCACATTCAAGGCATACGCATCGAAAACAGCGACGACAGCATCGTGCTCGATGCGGCCAGCCGCCGCAACCTTGAGCTGGACTCACACCCGTCCGGACAACTGCAATACACGCTGTTCGGCGTGCTGGACAGGACGACCACGGCCATGGGCAGCCGCTGCCTGCGGCGCTGGATAAACCGGCCTCTGCGTGATCATGCCGTTCTGAACAGCCGCTATGCCTGCGTCGCTACGTTATTGAATGATCTGCTGTACCGCGATGTGCAAGCCCAGTTGCGGCAAGTCGGCGATATCGAACGGATCAGCTCGCGCATTGCCCTGAAGTCGGCGCGGCCTCGGGATTTGATCGTATTGCGCAATACGCTGGCGGTGCTGCCGGCCCTGCGGCAGGTGCTTGCCGCGAGCGACAATCCGCAACTGGCCCTGTTAAGCGAAAAAATCGGCGAGCAGCCGGTGATGTTGCAACTGCTGAACAAAGCCATCATCGACAACCCGCCCGTGCTGATCCGCGACGGCGGCGTGATCGCGCCGGGTTATAGCCGGGAACTCGATGAACTGCGCAACCTCAGCCAGAACGCCGACCAGTTTCTGATTGACATGGAAAATCGGGAAAAAGCCGCGACCGGCATCGCGAATCTGAAAGTCAACTATAACCGCGTGCAGGGCTACTATATCGAGATCTCGCGCCTGCATGCCGAAAAAGTGCCCGGCCATTACATCCGCAAGCAGACTCTGAAAGGCGTCGAGCGCTACGTGACGGAAGAGCTGAAAGCGTTCGAGGACAAGGTTCTCAGCGCGCGCGAGAAATCATTGGCTTTCGAGAAGTCCCTGTACGAAGAGCTGCTTATGATAATCGCCACCTCCCTGATCCCGCTTCAGAATTGCGCCGCCGCGCTGGCCGAGCTCGATGTGCTGGCCAATTTCGCCGAACGGGCCGATACGCTGAATCTATCCGAACCGACACTGGTCGGCGAGCCCGGCATCCAGATCGAGGCCGGCCGGCATCTAGTGGTCGAGCAGGTGTCCGACATTCCGTTTGTGCCCAACGACCTGTCGTTTTCCAGCCAGCGCCGCATGCTGATCATCACCGGCCCCAACATGGGCGGCAAGTCCACTTATATGCGCCAGGCGGCGCTGATTGTGCTGATCGCGCATATCGGCTGCTATGTGCCGGCCAAGACGTTGACCTGCGGACCGATCGACAAGATTTTCACGCGCATAGGCGCTTCCGATGACTTGGCCAGCGGCCGCTCGACTTTCATGGTGGAAATGTCGGAGACGGCGAACATCCTGCACAATGCCACGTCGAAAAGCCTGATCTTGATGGACGAAATCGGCCGCGGCACGAGCACGTTCGACGGCCTGTCACTGGCCTGGGCCTGCGCCGATTATCTGGCCAAGGAAACGAAGGCGTTCACGCTGTTCGCCACGCATTATTTCGAACTGACCACGCTGGCCGACGAGCAGGACGCTATCCACAATGTGCATCTGGATGCCATGGAGCACGGCGACCGGATCGTTTTCCTGCATGCGGTCAAGGAAGGGCCGGCCAATCAGAGCTACGGCCTGCAGGTAGCCTCGCTGGCCGGCGTGCCGCGTGCGGTGATCGATAAGGCCAAGGCCAAATTACAACATTTGGAAAACAATGCCTATATCGAACAGCAGGCGGAAACCGGGGTGAATCAGCTGGATCTGTTCTCGACCAAGGAATGTCATCCTGCCGTGTGTCTGCTGGAGGATATGAATCTTGATGAAGTGAGCCCTCGTCAGGCATTGGATCTGCTTTACCGGCTCAAGGAGATGGTGTAGGCTGGGTTGATAAACCCAGCCCTTCGAAGTCATTTATGCCGGATCTACGCTGAGGCTTCGACCCGGCCTACCGTGTTTTTATTATTGCGGGCTTTTTTCGCTTTCCAAAGCTTCGACTAATTGCTTGGCCGGCATGTAGCCCGGATAGATCACGCCATTTTCACTTACGATCATCGGCGTGCCTCTGGCTTCAAACTCCGTACCGAGCTGCATGTGTTCGTCGACTGGATTGTCACAGGTTTTGGCAGCCGGCGTTTCGCCTTTTTTGGCCGCTGTCAAAGCTGCATTGCGGTCTTCGGCACACCAGACGGAAACGGCTTTGTTGTAGGAATCCGAACCCTTGCCGGCTCTAGGGTAAAACAGGTATTGGATCGTGATGCCTTGAGCCATGTATTGATCGATTTCCGAATGCAGTTTACGGCAATAGCCGCAGTCAATATCGGTAAAGACATAAACCTTGTATTTGCCTAGCTTTGGCTTGAACACGATCATTTTATCCTGACCGAGTTTTTCAAGCGACTGCTTGCGTACGCTGCTCAATTTTTCTTCCGTTAAATCGGTACGTTTCGCTACATCGATCAAATGGCCCTGCAGCAAATATTCGCCGTTCTCGGACACATAAAAAATATTCGCGCCGACTGTGACCTCATAAAGACCTTTTATCTCGGAAGGTTTGACGGCATCAATTTTCATTTCAGGCAGGGATTTTGAGAACGCTTGCCGGATGGCGTTTTCATCCGCATGAGCGGCAGGCAAGGTCAGGGCGAATAGGGATAGTGCGGCAGTCTTGATAGCTTTTTTCATGGTTTTTCTCGTCTTTTTTCCTTTGCATTGTAGGGTACGCAATGCGTACCTTTATACGATTCACGGGAACATTTTAAAAGGGAGGCACGCAATGCGTACCCTACGGGGACTAAAAAGTCCGAAGGCAGATTACTGCATAACATCAGTCATTAAACAATAATCTATTATTGAAATAAACGCCCAATATCCAGAATCATAGCGAATACCATTAAAAGAAACAGCAAAGCCATGCCAATCTGTTGAAAGAAAAGTTGTTTTTTTTCCGAGACAGGACTGCCTTTAACAGCTTCTATACCGAAGAACAATAAATGCCCGCCGTCCAGCACCGGTATGGGAAGCAAATTGAGCACACCCAGACTGACGCTAACCAGGGCAAGGAATTTAAGGAAATGGGTCAAACCCATCGTGGCTGATTGTCCGGCAAACTGGGCGATACTGATAGGGCCGCTCAAATTTTCAACGGAAGCCTGGCCGACCAGCATTTTACCCATCATTTTCAAAGTCGATACGGAATAGTAATAAGTTTTCTCCAAAGCGGCGGGCACGGCTTCTAGCGGCGATAAGGAATATTCAGCTTGCATGGATTTCGTCAAGTCTTCCGGTACATAGACGGACGCCCCAATTTTTCCTTCGGGCTTCTGTTCGGATATGACGCGTTTCGGCGTCACCGTTATCGACATGCGTTTGTCATTGCGCTCGATAAGCACATCGATCGCCACCCCGGGATGTTTTTTTACATAGTCCACCCATTGTACCCAATCATTGATCGCGGTGCCGTCAGCGCTGATGATCAGGTCGCCCGCCTGCAAGCCGGCCTCCGCCGCCGCGCCGTCGGCAAGCACTTGGCCTATGATCGGTTTCAGTTCCGGTGTCCAGGGCTTAAAACCCAATCGCTTATATAAGATATCCGGATTGTGACTATCCTTTTCGGGAATCGTCAAAATTCTGGTGTTTTGCTCATCTTCAAAATTTTTGACTTTGACTTCTATCGGCTCTCCATTATCGAGCGCGGAAGCGATTAAAACGCTCAAGGTCTCAGACCAGGTCGGCGTCGCTTTACCATTGACGGAAATAATCTCTTCGCCTTCGACAAAGCCTGCCTCTGCCGCCAACGTGCCCTGCTCCACCGGGCCGAGTATCGGTTTTACGCCAATCTCGCCTATGACGAATACAGCCCAGAACAAGGCGACGGCAAGCGCCAGGTTAAACACGGGACCTGCCGCCACGATTGCCGCTTTTGCCGGCAAAGGCTGGCGATTGAAAGCGAAAGGCAGATCCTCTTTTTTAACCTCGCCTTCGCGCTCATCGACCATTTTGACATAGCCGCCTAACGGAATAGCCGATATGACATACTCTGTTGACTCGGCATTTTTCCGGTAGGACCACAATACCTTACCGAATCCCACGGAAAACCTGAGCACTTTGACTCCGGCTCTACGGGCCACCCAGAAGTGTCCAAATTCATGAAATGAAACCAGAATACCGATCGCAATGATGAAATAAAACAGAGTATGCATGAAATCCTTTAACCAATAAGCTCGTCAATAATTTGGTTAGACAACTTTCTGGCTTGTTTATCCACGTCCAGAATAATTTCCAGACTATCGGCCGGTTTGGCATCAAATTGCTTCATGCAACGCTCAATAATGACCGGGATATCGGTAAAGCGCACACGCTCATTCAAGAAGGCGTCTACCGCTATTTCATTGGCGGCATTCAATACGGTCGGCATGATGCCGCCGGCATTGATGGCTTCATAAGCCAGGCGCAGGCAGGGAAAGCGCTCCAGATTCGGCTCATGGAAATCCATGCGCCCGACCTCGAAAATATTCAGCGGCTCCACGCCGGACTCGAATCGTTCCGGCCAGGCCAGGGAGTGGGCGATAGGAACGCGCATGTCCGGGTTGCCCATCTGCGCCAGCACGGTGCCATCCACATAATCGACCATGGAATGAATGACGCTTTGCGGATGGATGACGACCTGTATCTGGTCGGGCGTCATATTGAACAGAAGACAGGCTTCAATCATTTCCAGGCCCTTATTCATCATCGTGGCCGAATCGACTGAAATTTTCTTGCCCATGTCCCAGTTGGGATGAGCGACTGCCTGAGCCGGCGTCACATGCGGCATTTGCTCCAGTGGCAGTTCGCGGAACGGGCCGCCCGAAGCGGTCAGCAGGATGCGTCTGGCCTGTTTGGCCCGCACGCCGGTCTTATAGCCGGCAGGCATACACTGGAATATCGCGTTATGCTCGCTGTCGATCGGCAGCAATTGCGCGCCCGAATCGGCGACAGCCTGCATGAAAATATCGCCGGACATGACCAATGCTTCCTTGTTAGCCAGCAGCACGGTTTTGCCGGCCTTTGCCGCAGCCAGGCTGGGCAGCAGGCCTGCCGCGCCAACGATAGCGGCCATGACCGAATCGACGCTGTCCAGCGTGGCGACATGCTCCAGCGCATGAACGCCGGACAGGACCTTGACATCCGATGCCGGTGAATTCTTAAGTTTGTCCTTGAATGCCTGAACCTTGCTCTCATCCACAACGACGGCGTATTCAGGATGATGCGCCAGGCATTGTTCGTATAAGGCATCGGTATTGGTGTTGGCCGTTAAGGCGACGACCTTGTAAAGATGGGCATGCCTGGCCACCACATCCAACGTACTGACGCCGATCGAGCCGGTCGCTCCGAGTATGCAAATGCCTTTTTTCATGACACCAGCCTGTAAATCAGGAAGATGCCGGCATAGAAAAACGGTGTCGCGGCAATCAGGCTGTCGATTCGGTCCAGGATACCTCCGTGTCCCGGCAGAATGGAACCGGTGTCTTTTACGCCTCGCTGGCGCTTGGCAAGACTGAAGAACAGATCGCCGTATATGGAAATCAAAACGGTCAATACAGACAGCAGAACAAAGTCCGATGCGATCATAAAGTCAAAGCCATAGATCAGGCTTAGCACAATGGCACAGGCCGCGCCGGCTATCAAAGCGCCATACATGCCGGCCACTGTCTTGCCGGGACTGATGTCAGGCGCCAGCTTGGTTTGTCCGTATTTTTTGCCGACGAAATAGGCCGCAATATCGGCCGCCCAGATCAGAATCAGGAAATAAAGCGCCATTTCCACGTCGTAAAAAGCTCTCAGCCGACTCAAAAACATCCAGGCCGACAATAAAACGAACCAGCCTATCAACGCTTTATAACGCGTTTTCAACTCCAGTTTTAACAAACCCGACGGCGTGCTTCTGACCAATATCATGACCAGTATCCAGAATAGCACCGGCGGGATAACCAGCCATTCCAACGCGCCTGAATAATTCCTGACGTCAGGCCAATCGAAGTTCTGCGCCACAAACTCGAGAAAATAGGTCCAAAAATGAATGCCCAGCATCGGCAGAGCCAGCGCCAGCAGCAACAAGCCCCGCTTTAACGGTGAACTGATGCCCGCCAGATTACCCCATTCCCAGGCTGCGGCTAGGATGATCAATGCTAAAACTAATGAAAAATACTCCGAGGACAACTGGAACACGGCCAGTATGACCAAAAGAGCCAATATTGAGGCGGTTATAATTCGCTGAAGTAACATCTTATAATTATTGTGGTTATTGAGGTTTAGAGGGTGACGGCTTTATTAAGCACCTGCTCTCCGGTATGGCCAAAGCGCCGCTGCCGGCTTTTAAAGCTCTTAATAGCGTCTTCAATTGAATTCTGGTCGAAATCCGGCCAGAGCGTTGATGTAAAATACAGCTCCGTATAGGCCAATTGCCACAACAGAAAATTACTAACGCGTTGCTCGCCGCCTGTTCTAATAAACAGGTCGGGCTCGGGCAGATCGGCAGTGGATAAATGCCGTTCGATCAGTTCTTCAGTGATCTCCTGGCTTTCCAGCTCGCCGGCCACCATTTTTTCGGCCACTTTCCTGAAAGCCTGACACATATCCCAGCGGCCTCCATAGTTTGCCGCCACAACAAGAATCAAGCCCTTGTTATCCTTTGTCTTCGCCTCTCCCTCGGCAATTTTAGCCTGTAACTTATCCGAAAATGCCGATCTATCGCCTATAAAGCGCAGGCGGATATTATTACGATGCAATTTGTCGACTTCTCTCTGCAAAGTAGTGATAAACAAATTCATCAGCATGGAGACTTCTTCTTGGGGGCGCCGCCAGTTTTCACTGCTGAAAGCGAACAGGGATAAAACCTCAATCTCCTGTCTGGCGCAGTATTCGACGACTTCTCTGACGGCTTTGACGCCGGCCTGATGCCCCATGGAGCGCGGCATAAATCTTTTCTGCGCCCATCGGCCATTACCATCCATGATAATGGCGATATGGCGCGGCTTGTTATTATCTGATTCTAAACTGTTGGAATCATCGGCTGACATTGGTAAATCTCAGTTAAATTGACAGCAGATCAGCCTCTTTGGCTTCCAATAATTTCTCCACTTCCTTGACATATTGATCGGTCAATTTCTGGATTTTTTCTTCAGCAGCACGGGCTTCATCTTCAGAAACCATTTTTTCCTTCAACGCGTCCTTTATTTCCGAGTTGGCATCGCGGCGGATATTTCTGATCGCCACACGGCCATTCTCTGCCTCATGCCTTACCACTTTGACGAGATCGCGACGGCGCTCTTCGGTCAAAGGGGGCAATGGAATGCGAATGGTCATGCCGACGGTGTTCGGATTCAAGCCGAGATCAGACTTCAGAATCGCTTTCTCGATCGCCTGTACCATGGTCTTTTCCCATGGCGTGATAGTCAAAGTACGCGCATCTTCAACAGCAATATTGGCAACCTGCGATAACGAAGATTCTGTACCATAGTAGGAAACAGTTATCTGATCCAATAAGCTCGGATGCGCTCTACCCGTTCTTATTTTTGAAAATTCATGTTTTAACGCTTCTATGCTTTTGCCCATGCGGGTTGCGGCATTCTGTTGAATATCACTAATCATTACATGCTCCTCATTGAATAAGAGACCCTATCTCTTCGCCCATCATCAGTTTCATGACAGCGCCTTTCTCAAAAACATTCATGACGCGCATCGGCAGATTATTATCCCTGCATAATACCAGTGCTGTCGCATCCATGACGTTCAGTCGCTGATCCAGCGCTTCATCGTATGTTAACCGGGAATAAAAGACGGCATCCTTTACTTTTTCAGGATCCGCCGAATAGACGCCTTTGACTTTAGTCGCTTTAATCATCAGCTGCGCATTGATTTCAATCGCCCTAAGGCTGGCAGCCGAATCGGTGGTAAAAAAAGGATTGCCTGTTCCGGCGGCGAAAATGACGACACGGCCTTTTTCCAAATGCCTGACGGCCCGGCGGCGTATATAGTCTTCACAAACTTGGTTGATTTTCAAGGCGGACATGACTCTCACCTGTTGACCCAAATGCTCCAGCGCGTCCTGCATGGCCAATGCATTAATGACCGTGGCCAGCATGCCCATCTGGTCACTGGTCACTCTATCCAGTCCTTCCGAAGCTTTTTCAGCGCCGCGCAGGATATTGCCGCCACCTATAACCAAGCCGACCTGGATACCCACATCGCATAAATCTTTAATTTCCGTGGCAAGACGTTTGACAATATCTGAGTCGATACTGCCGCCCGCCTCGCTCATTAGAGCCTCACCGCTTAATTTAAGTAAAATTCTCTGGCAAATCAGCTTAGTCATATTCAATCAAGGATAAGTATTTATTAGCACAAAGATCCCCCGGCCGATAGCCGGGGGTTTTTCTTAACTGCCTCTTACTTGAGCCATAACCTCTTCGGCAAAGTTTTCTTCTTTCTTTTCGATGCCTTCGCCTACTTCAAAACGTGTAAAGCGAATAACGCTATTACCTTTTGATGCGACCAGTTTGCCGACGCTGATTTTATCGTCTTTAACAAAAGGCTGGCCCAGCAAGGTAATTTCGGCCAAAAACTTGCTGATGCGGCCGCCAATCATTTTTTCGATAATATCCGCAGGCTTTCCGCTTTCCGCAGCTTGCGCCGAGAAAATTTCCTTCTCTTTCTCAATCAGTTCCGCAGACACTTGATCTTCGGAAACGCATTCAGGTTTGCTCGCGGCAATATGCATTGCGATATCCTTGCCTAACTCGCTGTCCGCCTTGGCCAATTCGACGATGACGCCGATTTTGCTGCCATGCAGATAGCTCGCGGTACCGCCTTGAGCGGTATGGTATTTTACAAAACGCCTGATGGTGATGTTCTCGCCCAGTTTTGCAATCAAGCCGCGACGCACTTCATCGACGATGCTGCCGTCAGCCAGCTTCATGGCCTGCAATTGCTCGTCTGTTTCCACATCGGAAGTCAATAAAGCTGACGTTACATCGTTAACAAAATTGACGAAATCATCACCTTTGGCAACAAAGTCGGTTTCGCAGTTAACATCAACCATAACCGCTGTTTTCGCATCATCGCTGACCTTCACGCCGATAATGCCTTCAGCGGCGGTACGGCCTGATTTTTTATCGGCTTTGGCTAAACCGGCTTTACGCATGTTTTCAATGGCCAGTTCCAGATCGCCATTGGTTTCAACTAGCGCTTTTTTGCATTCCATCATGCCGGAACCGGTTCTTTCACGCAGTTCCTTAACCATTGCTGCAGTAATACTCATTATTTTTCCTCACTGTTCTTACTATAAAAACGCCCCCGTGAGGAGGCGTTTTTTCTTGATCTGAACCCTCACTCACACAGGACATTGCCTGTTAAAAATGAGGGAATGAATTATTCTGTTGCTGTGGCTTCTTCAACGAAGTCATCGGCTTTTGCCGACAGATCCAGAGTTGCCGACTTAGCTTCCAGTACAGCCGCGGAAACACTTTGGCAGTAAAGTGAAACTGCCCGAATTGAATCGTCATTACCGGGAATGACGTAATCGATTCTTTCCGGCGAGTTGTTGGAGTCAACAACACCGACTACCGGAATGCCTAATTTCTTCGCTTCGCTGATCGCATTTTTCTCATACCCGACATCCAGTACGAAAATCACATCGGGGATACCTTTCATGTCTTTGATACCGCCCAGGCTGCGCTCGAGCTTCTCCAGCTCACGCTCCATGCCCAGCGCTTCTTTCTTGCTGAATCGTTGGTAAAGCGTGCCGTCAGCCTTCATCGCTTCCAACTCCTTCAGGCGATTGATTGATTTCTTGATGGTTTTGAAATTGGTCAACATACCGCCTAACCAGCGATGGTTGACATAAGGCATGCCGCAACGCTTTGCTTCTTCCGCAACAACTTTGCGCGCTGCTTTTTTAGTGCCGACAAACAGGATAGTGCCTTTGTTTGCGGCCATTTGACCCAGGTAATTCATGGCGTCATTAAACAGCGGAAGCGTTTTTTCCAGATTGATGATATGGATTTTGTTACGTGCACCGAACAGGTAGTTAGCCATTTTCGGGTTCCAGTAACGGGTTTGGTGCCCAAAATGAACACCCGCTTCAAGCATTTGACGCATGGATACTGCTGCCATTAATTTCTCCTAAGATTAAAAATCGGACAGTTGTCCGAGTGGGTTACGCCTCCACTTACCCCGCCTGGCAACCCGCCGCAATAAATTGAACGGGCACCCTGCCAAACGTGACGATAAGTGTGAGTATTAATACAAAAATGAACTTAACTTTATATCATAATTAGCTTTTTACAACAAGCCAATCTCTGTTAAACTCTTCATATGTCATGATCTGACTAACCTTCAAAACTGGACCTTTTATCCTGCCTCGTCTGTTATATCCGGCACCAAACAACCTTAGCAAATATAAGCAAACATCTACATGAGCATAATCATTAAAACCGAAAGTGAAATTGAAAAAATGCGTATCGCCGGAAGACTCGCCGCCGAAGTTTTGGAAATGATTGCGCCTTATGTTGTCCCTGGAGTCACTACCGACCAGCTCGATAAAATCTGCCACGATTATATTGTCGACGTGCAAAAAGCCATTCCGGCGCCGCTTAATTATCATGGCTTCCCGAAATCTATATGCACCTCCATCAATCATCAGGTCTGCCACGGCATTCCCAGTGAAAAGAAACTTAAATCGGGCGATATAGTCAATATCGATATTACAGTTATTAAAGACGGTTACCACGGCGATACCAGTAAAATGTTCTGTGTAGGAGAAGTCAGCCAGCACGCCAGAAGACTGGTAAACGTAACTCGCGAGGCTATGTTTCTGGGCATTGAACAGGTCAAACCGGGCGCCACTTTAGGCGATATAGGTCATGCCATACAGAAGCATGCTGAAGCCAACCGCTATTCCGTAGTCAGGGAGTTCTGCGGACACGGTATCGGCAAAAAATTCCATGAAGATCCGCAGGTTCTGCATTACGGCAAAGCCGGCACCGGCGAAGTGCTGGAAGCCGGCATGACCTTAACCATCGAGCCCATGCTTAATCTCGGCAAGCGCCATGTCAAAGTATTGGCCGACGGCTGGACCGCGGTCACGAAAGACCGAAGCCTGTCCGCCCAATGGGAACACACCATTCTTGTTACGGCCGATGGCTATGAAATCCTAACTCTGCGTCAGGAAGAAATGTGACAGATTTGAACATCCCTCCACTCTTAACAGAAAAAGACAGTTTGTTGCAATTCAAGCAACTGCTAAAACAGAAAGACGCCGACTTGCGGCAAAAATTCGACCCGCATAGCTCGGTTTCCACGCTACTTGAAGAAAAGTCCGACTTTATTGATAAAGTTCTGAATCACTGCTGGCGGCACTTCCTCGGCGATTACGCCCAATCGCTGAGCTTGATTGCCGTGGGCGGTTATGGTCGCCGGGAATTATTTCCCTATTCAGACATCGACATCGTTGTTTTACTCGATTCGGACGATACCTCGCCTTATCAGGAATCATTGGCAAATTTCTCTACTTTCCTGTGGGACATTGGGTTAAAACCCGGACAAAGCGTGCGCACTATCGAGGAATGCATCAAAGCCGCGCAGGATGACCAGACGATCATGACCAGCCTGATGGAGATGCGCTTGATCGTCGGCAATATCGCCCTTTATGAAACACTCAGACAGGCCACCGCGCCTGATAAAATCTGGCCTTCGGATCAGTTTTTCATTGCAAAGATGGAAGAACAGCGGCAACGTTACGCCAAATTCCATTGCACGGCTTATAACCTCGAGCCGAATATCAAGGAAGGCCCGGGCGGACTGCGCGACATGCAAATTATCGCCTGGGTGTTCAAACGCCATTACAATTCCTCTACCCTTAAGGAACTGGTCAAATACGGATTCCTGCCGGAATCCGAGTATTCGGAACTGGTTGCCGCCCTGGATGTGCTCTGGCGCATCCGCTACGCGCTGCACCTGCTGACTAATCGCGACGAAGACCGGTTGATTTTCGATTATCAGCGCGATCTTGCCAAGCAATTCAGCTTTGGCACGGAAAATCAGACCTACAACCAGGATGTCGAACAGTTTATGCAGTTTTATTTCAAGACAGTGCTCGGACTCGAGCGGCTGAATGAAATGCTGCTGCAATTATTTAACGAACGCTTCGTCTGCGGAGAAGCTGTTTACAGGCCACTGCCTTTCAACGCTAAATTTTCCGTTATCAACGGTTATCTTGAAGCGACCGAAGACGATATTTTCAAGCAGGAACCGACAGCCCTGCTGGAAATCTTTCTAATCCTGCAGCAAAACCCGTCGCTCAAAGGCATCAGAGCCACTACCATCCGCCTGATCCGCAAAAATCTGTACCTGATCGACGATGCCTTTCGCAAGAACAAGACGGCCAACCGTCTTTTTATGGAAATATTTCGCCAGCCGCGCGGTATTACTCATCAGTTAAGACGCATGAACCGTTACGGGGTTTTAGGCGCTTACGTGCCGGGCTTTGCCAATATCGTCGCACGCATGCAGTATGATTTGTTTCATATTTATACCGTGGACGAGCACACGATTTTCGTGATCAGCAATTTGCGCCGGTTTGCCTTGGATAAACACATTGATGAACTGCCCTTCTGCAACGATATCTTTTTGCTGATTGCCAAGCCGGAAATTTTATACATCGCCGCGCTGTTTCATGATATCGCCAAGGGCCGAAATGGCGATCATTCTGTGATAGGCGAAGAAATTGCCGGGCAATTCTGCGCCCAGCACGATCTTTCGCCACACGACACCAAGCTGATCACCTGGCTGGTCCGCAATCACCTGATTATGTCAATGACGGCCCAACGCAAAGACATCAGCGATCCCGATATCATCCACGAATTCGCGCAGCAAGTGGGCAGCATCGAATACCTGAATTACCTGTATCTACTGACTGTGGCCGATATTCGCGCCACTAACCCGGAGTTGTGGAATTCCTGGAAAGACGCCTTGCTTCAGGAACTTTATTCGGTAACGCACAGCGCCTTGCAAAGAGGGCTGGAAAATCCGGTAGCGCTGGAAGACCGGCTACTCGAAAACAAAAAAGAAGCCAAGGACGAACTGATCAAGCTCGGCATATCCGAACCGGTCATTTACCGTTCCTGGAAGCATGCCAGCGATGATTACTTCCTGAGATATTCGGCGGACGAGATAGCCTGGCATACCATCGCCATCGCCTCCTCCAATGAAGACGAACTGCCCTTGGTGCTGCTGCGCCCGCAAACCCAGCGCGGCAGCGCCGAAGTCTTTATTTATACGAAAAATGAAGAGGCCATTTTTTCAATAAGCACGGCGACACTGGACCAATTGGGGCTTACGATTCTGGATGCCAGAATTATGACTACATTGGATAACTACGTACTCAACAGTTTCCAGGTGCTGGAACAATCTGGCGAACCTATTAACGAACCGTTCAGGGAAGTCCATATCTGCTCGACGTTGCGTCACAACCTGCTGCATCGGGAAGTCAAAAAGCACAAGAATATCCGTCGCCAGTCAAGACAGGCCAAACATTTCCCCATCCCGACCACCATCCGGTTCCATTCCGACCCTTTAAACAGGCACACGATCATAGAACTGATCACGACTGATCGTGCCGGTCTCTTATCAAAAATAGGCCGCGCCTTTATACAACAGAACATCCATCTGTATAGCGCCAAAATAACCACGATCGGCAGCCGCGCCGAAGACATGTTTTATATTACGGATCAGCAATTGCAGCCAATCAGTGATCCGGCCAAGCAGGAACAAATACGCCGGGAAATTCTTACAATGCTGGAAACTGGGGGCGATTGAAGAGCTCAATAGGCAAAGCCATTTTTCGAAGCCAGCGTTTTCTCGATAAATAAAATCAACCGGTTATAGTCGTTCTTTCCCATATCAATATAACGCATGCCTATCTTGCAAAGATCCTTGGAAATTCGCCGCGAATAGGCAATATGGCAACGCGCCGCTATGGATGACGTTTGCCCGTTTTCATCGGGCAGCTCCAAACTGATGGATAGCTCCACCGGCCTGCCGCCACGCACATAACTGCCACCTGGCGTCATGACATTGCGCTGCTTGATATCGCATTGAATACAGATCTCCGCACTGCTAGTGTCTAGCGCCAAAACATTTAACTGCACACCATCCTCATTGGCAACAACTGCTGAAAGTTGCTTTGAAATTCTGGGATAAAGTTTTTTACGCATTACTTTTTAATTCTCAACAAATTGACTGTAAGAAATTCTAGCTTAAAACCATAAAGAATCGAGATAAAACGAGCGCTAAATTATTTTTTTACTAAATAATATGAAATGCATCACATTAATTTACAAATTATTAATGCGATGCGTTGTGGATTTGCCTAAAACCTTGTTATGACAAGATTCGCAATATAATCGACACGACTCATCAGGCATCAAGCCGCCGAGACTTCCCCCCTTTGATTTCGCCTAAAAGCCGGCCGGTCAGACGATCGCCTCCCCTCTGGCAAGCTTGGGCAAATTGCCTTCAAGACCCATCGCCATGCGCATAACCTTATTTTTTGCCGGCGAAAGACGTTCGGCCAGCCCCAGGCCCAGATTACGCAGGAATTTGACCGGCAATATATCATTGCTGAATACGCGATAAAAAACGTCCATGACCGTCATCATTTTCAGGTTCTCGTTGCGCCGCAACTTCTCGTAGTGCTTTAAAACAGCCATGTCATCAATAGCCTGCCCCTGCTTCCGAGCTTCAATCAAAACCTCGCCCAAAGTCGCCGCATCCAGCAAGCCGATGTTCACACCCTGTCCGGCCAACGGATTGATCATGTGCGCCGCATCGCCGACCAGAACGACGCCGGGCTTGACATAGTCCTGCGCATGCTGCCGCTTTAGAGGAAAACTGGCCGTGCCGAGGACATTCTTAACCTTGCCAAGACAATCGGGAAAAGCGGCCACCAGCTCGGCCATCAAATCCGCATGGGGCAATGCTTTTAATCGAGACACCTCATCCGGCGAGTTATACCAGACTATAGAGCCATAATGCCCCGTTAACGGCAAAAATGCCTGCGGTCCGCTGGGCATAAATCGCTGCCAGGTGATATCCTGCTGCCCGTAATCCGTCTCAATATAAATAACCAAGGCATGCTGCCTATAATCCCAACTCGTTACACCCAAGCCCACAGCTTGCCTGACCCTGGATTGCCCCCCGTCCGCGGCAACCAGCACCTTTGCCGACAACAGGCGACCATCGCCCAATTCCAGTTGGGAATGATCGTTTTGGCTCTCCGCTGAATAACGGATTCGGTTAATCGTGGCAGGACAGATCAGCTCAACGTTACCGAAATCGCGCAAGCGATCCAATAAAGCCAGCTGCGTCACCCGGTTCTCAACGATATAGCCCAACTCCGCATGGCCGATATCATCGCTGCAAAATTCCGTGTCGCCGGCTGTCTCCCAAACGCGCATGCGCCGGAACGGGCATAGTCTGCGGCTGGTGACTCCCTGCCAGGCACCGACGGCTTCGAGGATGTTTTTTGATGCAATACTGAGCGCCGAAACCCTCAGATCATGCGGCTGATCGGCAGAAAAAGCTTGCGGCATCGAACTTTCTATCACGGCAACCTTCAATGAACTGCCACCCAGGCTACAGGCCACGGCCGCACCCACCATACCGCCACCCACAATTACAACATCAAAATTCTCTTTCATATCAATCAACTGTATAAGACAACCTGAATTTCCACAATCCGGCAAAAATAAAATGCTAGAACTTTCGATCTTTCGTGATATGATAAAAAGGTTTCGCCAGACGAAATTTATCCAAAAGATTTCTTAGCAACTTCAATGCGCTTGCATGAATTAATATTTAATTGTTTGACTCTAACACGCATTAAAACAAAAAACGAACTATAAACGCTGTCCCTTTGACGGCATGACTAGAGCGGGCTGGAAAATGATTGAAAATACCCGATTAGGAAGTAAAGAACAAATGCTTTACAACGATGAATTGTCGCAGGACAGCTGCGGCGTAGGTTTTATTACCCACAAAAAGAGCATACAAACTCATGATCTGCTCGTTAAATCCCATGAAGCGCTTTGCACCATTCCGCACCGTGGCGGCATGAATGCGGAAGGGATTGGCGATGGCGGCGGCGTTAACATTGATTTATCCTTAAAGTTCTTTCGCAAGATCACCGGTATCGATAATCTGGAACTCGGTCAATTTGGCGTAGCCAACTTCTTTTTCCCGGAAGACCATGATCACTATGATTCCATAACCAGGGAACTCATCGAACGGCACTTCAAAGCGTTTAATCTGCCTATTATTCTATGGCGTGATGTGCCGGTCGACAAAACCGCGCTCAATCCTGCCTCGATCAAGGCACAGCAGCCTATTAAACAAGTGGTCTTCGGCCGCCCGGACAGCTTGAAGGCCGTTACGCATGATCAATTCGAAAAGCATATCCAGGCCGCCTTGCTGGCTATTGAAGCTGAAGGCTTCTCGCGCCCTGAACTGAACGGTTTTTACCCTTTATCCATGAGTTCGCGCACGCAGGTTTACAAAGGCCGGCTCAACTCTTTTGAAGTCATTCCGTACTTCATAGATCTGCGCGACAAGGATCACGAGATCAATACGCTGTTTTTCCATACCCGCTTTTCAACCAACACGGCCCCGGCCACGCTGATGGCGCAGCCATTCCGTTACATGGCTCACAACGGCGAGTTGAACACCGACAAGAAAAACCGCTTGAGCGAAAACGCCATCGCGCGTCAGAACAACAAACACATCGTGTTCCCGTGCGGCCAGTCAGACTCCGGCCGGCTCGATCAAACCCTGACGCGCCGCATCAACGAAGACAATCTCGATATCGTCACGGCCGTGCTGGCGATGATGCCGCCGGCCTGGGAGAACGACACGACACTGTCGCCGCAAGTGCGTGCCATGCTGGAATATTTCAGCCTGTATGAAGAAAAGAACGACGGTCCGGCCGCCCTGGTTTTCAGTGACGGCATCCGCGTCGGCGCGCGCCTGGACCGCTTAGGCCTGCGCCCTCTGCGTTCAGTTGAAACCGAAGACTATCTGGCCGTCATGTCCGAAGCCGGGCAAATCGATTTCCCTCCCAAGGATGTGTTAAAACGCGGCCGCATCGAAGCCGGCGGTATGATCTACTTCGACCATGGCACCGGCGAAGCTTACAATACCCATCAAATCATGGAGCGCCTGGCCCAGGAGCAAGACTACCAAGCATTACTGACGCAACGCTGCATCCATATATCGGAACTGCCGAAAGTCGAGCTATCCGAAATCACTGACGAGCATTCCTTCACGATAGACCAGCGGCACACCGCTTACTCGCTCAACCAGGAAAGCTTCAGGTTTTTGCTCGACCCGATGCTGGCGACCGGTATGGAAAAAATATCGGCCATGGGCTACGGTATTGCGCCTAACGCGCTGTCCGGTACGGAAGGCGGCATGTCCCGCTATTTCAGTCAGCGTTTTGCGCAGGTAACCAATCCACCCCTCGATTCGCTCAGAGAGAGTGACGGCATGACCTTGCGCGTTGCCTTAGGTGCCAAGCCGACCTTTTCCGATGGACACAGCAAACAGCTCGTCATCGACTCACCGATTATGCAGCGCACCCAACTGGAGCAGATCCGCAGACAATCGGCCGTCAAAGTCATCACACTGGATATGCTCTATACGCCCGATTTCGATGATCCGAAGCGTAATGAAAACAAGCTAGAAGCGGCGTTACTGACCATCTGCGAACAAGTTGAAAATGCCGCCCGCCAAAATACCGGCATTATCATCCTGAGCGACATCAATATTGGCAAAGACAAAGCCGCCATTCCGGCACTGCTGATGATTGCGGCAGCCAACCAGCATCTGGTCAGACGGGGCCTGCGCTTTAATTCATCGTTAATCGCTGAAACCGGACAGGCAGCCAGCTCGCATGACATTGCCACCATTTTGGGCTTCGGCGCTTCGGCAGTCTGCCCCATCAGCGTACACAACCGCGCGATCAGCCATTATGCGGGAAATGAACGGCAAAAAGCGCTGTACAATTTCCAGAAAGCGGCTGAAAAATCGCTCATGAAAACCATGGGCAAATTCGGCCTGTGTACCGTGGAAAGCTACATTGGCGGCGAATTCTTCGAGTCCAATTATCTGGATACCGACGAGCCCAAATTACGCCCCTATTTCCCTAATATCCATGCATCGGTCGGCGGCGCGTGCTATGCCGATATCGCAGCCAGCGCGACAGAATGGCATCAAAAGGCACTGGCTGTGCACGAAGAAAAAGACATTCCGTTCCTGGGCCTGTTCAAGGAACGTCAGGACGGCGCCGGCCATTCCTTCGGCAATACCGCAGTCCGGGAATACATCAACATGACCGACGAGGAGATTCTGTATATTCCTCAGGACAAATCGCCTGTCGCCAGCGATACGGCCTACGTCGATTTCGGCTATGAAAAGCGCACGCCGGAACAAATCGATGCCTTCGGCATCACGCCGGCTTACCGCAGCTTTACCAAAAACCTGTACCTTGAACGCGAATCCAGACCGGCTGCCTTGCGCGACATCATGGATTTTCCGGCCGACATCAGCACCGCCGAATCAGCTGCCGATTTCGACCGCATCCTCGGCAGGCAGAGCCTGCGCGGCAATATCAACTATCTGATCCGGGGACTGAAGCTCGCGCAAACCGATAACGCCACTTTCAGCATCGGCTTCACTGAAAACTCATCCAAGGCGCGTTTAGAGCAACTGGCACAGCATCTTAAAAACCGCTTCGCCGATACCGAGTTCAGCGCGATTGTCACAGACAATGCGTTAAACGTCAGAGTGACCGACACTGACAGCCTTCTGGCCAGCTATCTGTCGTCCATCCGGAGCGCGCGCGATCCGATTGCCTTGACCGAAGTACAACCGGCTCATGAAATCACCGCAACCCTGGCCTCCGGCGCGATGAGCCATGGCGCATTGCTGGCGGAAGCTCACGAAGCGGTCGCCCAGGGCACGAACATTGCCGGCGCGCTCAGCAACTCCGGTGAAGGCGGCGAGCATTCCAGCCGTTTCAACACACTGCGCTCGAGCAGAATCAAACAATTCGCGTCAGGACGTTTTGGCGTCTGGGCCGGCTATCTGGCCGACCTTAACATTCAGGAGATTGAGATCAAGATCGGCCAGGGCGCTAAACCGGGCGAAGGCGGCCAATTACCGGCAGCCAAGGTCTCGGTCGAAATTGCCGCCTTGCGCGGCGGCACGCCCAAAGTGGAATTGGTCAGTCCGCCGCCGCACCACGATACTTATTCCATTGAGGATTTGGGGCAATTGATTCATGACGCCAAAGCCGCACGCGTAAAAGTCGGCGTCAAGCTGGTGTCATCAGAAGGCATCGGCACGATTGCCGTCGGCGTCGCCAAAGCCGGCGCCGACGTGATCAACGTAGCCGGCAATACCGGCGGTACTGGCGCTGCAGCCGTGACCAGCCTGAAAAACACCGGCCGTTCGCCCGAAATCGGTATCGCCGAAGTGCATCAGGCACTGGCCGTCAACGGCCTGCGCGACAAAGTCGTACTGCGCTGCAGCGCCGCGCATCAAAGCGGGCTGGATGTCGTCAAATCGGCCATTTTAGGCGCCGATTCCTTTGAATTCGGCACCACGGCATTAATGATGCTGCGCTGCGTGATGGCCAAAAACTGCAACGTCAAATGCCCGGCCGGCCTGACCACCGAGCATGAGGAGTTCAAGGGCGATGCGCGCGTACTGGCCCAATATTTCATGAATTTGGCTCATGAGGTCAGAGAGATACTGGCCGTACTAGGCTACCGGAACCTGCGCGAAATACGCGGCAAAACCGATCTACTGCATCTGATCAATCACGAAGCCATGATCGGCCAGCTGGACCTGACCCGCCTGCTTGCGCAAGTGGACGAAGTAAAAGTTGAAAAACCGATTTACCTGGAAGCTAACTTTAGCGTTGATGACGCCATTATCAAACGGTTTAAAGCCGAAATCATTGACGGTAATAAACAACAACTCATTATCGAAGGCGCTGACTTCAAATTGAACAACTGCAACAAAACGGTGGGCGGACAGGCTGCGATCGATATCGAGCGCATGCTGGCCTATGAACTCAGCGACGATCAGGTTTCTCGTTCTAAAATCATTTACACTAACCAGCACGGCCGCCGTTACCTGGCGCCGGACAGTGTGATCATCCGCACAACCGGATCGGCCGGGCAAAGTTACGCCGCCTTCATGAACGACGGCATGCGTATGGAACATACCGGCACTTGTAACGACGGCGTCGGCAAATCGGCCTGCGGCGGCATACTGATCGTCGAATCGCCGGGCGGCGGCATCAAAACGCCAGGCAACAACGTGTTGATCGGCAATTTTGCTCTGTTCGGAGCCAGCGGCGGCAAAGCCTTTATCAATGGTGAAGCCGGCGACCGTTTCGCGGTCAGAAACTCAGGCGCCATGGCGGTCGTTGAGGGTGTCGGCGATTTCGCCTGCGAATATATGATTAACGGCGCCGTGTTGAACATAGGCGGATTCGGCAAGGGCTTCTGCAATGGCATGTCTGGAGGCAACGCCTATCAGTATGACCCGGAAAACCGGCTTGAAAACCTGTACGACAGCTCATCCGTGGAACTGCATCGCCTGACGGAAGACACCGATACAGCCCGCGCTCACGAGCAGTTCATTCTGTATATGCTCGAACAGCATGCCGACTATGCCAACTCAAGCAAGGCCAGAAAACTGCTGGATAACTGGGCTAGCGAACGCGCACATTTCAAATTCATGCTGCCGTTATGGCTCTATAAAACCCAGACGGCCAAATATTTACAGCAATCACTGGATCGCAAGGAAATGATCGAGGAATTGTCTCTGGATCTGGCGGCCGCGCAAATTGAACAGGTCAGAAAAGCTTACCAGACAACACAACCGTTGTTCGGCGGCGCGATTCCGGATTACGGCACGACCGATACAGCATTGATGTTCAAGCTGGTCAACAGTTTTTCAGTGTTTGAGAAAGCCCAGTCTTGTGCCCGCGACATGCTGAAACATCTGCCTGAAGCATTGCAAACTCAAAGCCAGATAGAGCAGGCCTCGCGCAAACTGATCATGGAGCGTCCGCGCAAGCTCCAGGAAGCGCTCGTAAAGAACACGCGCGAAGCCTACAGCAATTACAGCGACGACCAACTTGCCTGTCTGCTGGCGGCCAAACGTCTCAACGATTACAAGAAAGCATTAATCCTGCGTGACGTACAAAGCATTTACTCGATAGGCTCCACAGCCTGGATCATTGAGCAGGAAAAAATCAACAGAGAGGCATTGGCCGGCATTCCTTGTATCGAGAAATACCTGGCCGGGCTCGTCGGATTAAGCATCGTTCAGGACATGATGAGCGCGCAGCCAGCTTAAGTCCATTCTTTTTTACAACACATCGGCCTCTCCTCTACAATAGGAAGGCCGATCTACAGACAGTGATTTGTTAGTAACTCAAATGAAAACACCTCATATCCCACTCGACGCTCCCTACAGCGATAGTCAGCGCGCATGGCTCAGCGGCTTTTTTGCCGGCATGCATACGCATATGATTCAAAGCGCGGCCTCCGTTAATCAAGCAGATGCCCGCATCATCAACATTCTGTACGGCAGCCAGACCGGCAATGCCGAATCGATCGCTCATGATGCCGCCAATATCGCGAAAACACATGGATTGAAGCCTCTGGTAAAAGGCATGGATGAGGTTGAAATTAACCAGCTCGCCGCCATGGAATACTTGCTGATCGTAACCAGCACCTACGGCGAAGGTGAAATGCCCGACAACGCCCAAATGCTGTGGGAAGCCGTTTCCGCCGATTCGGCACCTGCTCTTAAAAATACAAAATTCTCAGTACTGGCGTTGGGCGATACCAGCTATGACTTATTCTGTAAAGCGGGCGCGGATTGGGACAGAAGACTGGCGGAACTGGGCGCGACACGCATTTATGACCGCGCCGACTGCGATGTGGACTTTGAAGAACCGGCGGCGAACTGGATCAGCGCCGTTATTCCGCATATGGCTGAAGGCGCATCAACCACAATTATCGTCGATGTCGAAGCAGATCAAGCTGAGAAATCCCAATACAACCGGAAAAACCCGTTCCCGGCCAAGATGCTCGTCAACCGGCTTCTGACAGCCGAATCATCGTCAAAAGAAACACGGCATTATGAAATTTCCATTACCGGTTCCGGATTAAGCTACGAAGCCGGCGATGCCTTATGCGTAGTACCGACCAATTGCCCCAGGCTGGTCGCCGACATCCTGAACGCGATCGGCTGCAAGGGCGATGAAGACGAACCGGTCAACGGCGAATCCATCGCTTTACATGAAGCCTTGCGCACACAATTCGAAATCAAACTGCCCAGCAAGGAACTGGTTGAAGAAATTGCCCGCCGCTCAGGCGATCAGGAACTCAACGGCATCCTGGAATCGGGCGACAAAGACAAACTGGCCGATTATTTATGGGGCCGCGACACGCTGGACCTGCTGCTGCAATTCCCGCAAGTGGAATTTTCGGCCGCCGAGTTCATAAACCTGCTGAAACCGTTGCAACATCGCGCCTACTCGATCTCCTCCAGCGGCAAGATGTATCCGGACACAGTGCATTTGACCGTGGCCAGTGTGCGTTATGAAAGCCATAACCGTCAGCATAAAGGCGTCTGTTCGACTTTCCTCGCCGACCTGGTCGATGATGAAACCGAAGTGCGCGTATTCTTTACGCCCAACAAAGTCTTCAGAGTGCCTGATGACAATAGCCTGCCGATGATCATGGTCGGCCCCGGAACCGGTATTGCGCCGTTCCGAGCCTTCCTGCAGGAACGCGAGCATAGGAACGCATCAGGTAAAAACTGGCTATTTTTCGGCGATCGCAACGCCGCGACCGATTATATCTATCGCGAAGAACTGGAAGCCATGCGGCAAAGAGGGCTGCTGACGCGCTTGGATCTGGCTTTCTCTCGAGATCAGGAAGAAAAGATTTATGTGCAGGACCGCATGCGCGCAAACGGCGCCGAGCTGTTTGCCTGGCTGGAACAGGGCGGTTATTTCTTCGTCTGCGGCGATGCCTACCACATGGCAAAGGATGTTGACAAAGCGTTGCATGATGTGATTGCTGAATACGGTAAAATGTCGGAACAGCAAGCCATTGATTATGTCAACCAGTTGAAAAAAGACAAGCGTTACGTCAGGGACGTTTATTAAGGATTGGATTCAAAGCAACATTCCGATATCGGTTTTCAGGAGGGGCCTGTTTTGCCGGTCACGGTTACTACAGGCCCTCATGGAAGATGCTTGGATTTAAATCAAGGCAATTTATTGATTATCAAGTCCTAATCTTATCCGACAATCCGGGAGCGGCCTTCTTGCCACTCCCGGCTGAATCCTTTCATCAATACATCAGACTTAAGCATTCTGCTCAGATATCTTTCCGATTGCATCTCAGCCAGTCTTGACTGGGTTCGCTTGAATTCAAAAGGCCCTTCATCCGTATAGAGCTGATCGGCAGGCGCCTCGGCCGTGCAGATCAGTTTCACGTTATGCTCGTAAAGCACATCGATCAGAACCACGAAGCGCTGTGCTTCATCCTTATTTTCCAGGGAAAATTTGGGGATATCGGAAAGTAGCAAAGTATTAAATTCACAGGCAATCGCCAGATAATCGGCCGCGCCCAGCGCCCTGCCGCAAAGTTCTTGAAACGACGTGAATAGGATATCGCCATGCGCCGCCGCAAACTGAACCTGCCTGCCCTGCACCTGCAAAACCACTGGTTCGGTTGCAGCGCTATTGGTCAGATTATTGTAGCTTTGCCGCAAAAACGCGTTTCCTGCCTCGCCAAGCGAGGCATGGAAAGTCGTCGATAATGCCTTGAGATGGGTCAAACGGTAGTCTTCCTTAGCCACCAGTTCCAGAATTTCAGCCGATTGCTTCAGCAACGCGATAAACGGCAGAAACAGTTCCCGTTGCAAACCGTCTTTATAAAGCGCATCGGGATGATAATTGGACGTGGCAACCATAATGATGCCTTTTTTGAACAATTGATCAAACAAACGTGCCAATATCATGGCATCGGCAATATCGCTTACATTAAACTCATCAAAGCATAGCAGCAGCGCGGATTTTCGAATGTGCCTGGCCAGCGCGGGAATCGGATCGCCTTTTTGGAATTTCCGCCGTTGATGAATAAAGCCATGAACTTCCTGCATAAAGACGTGAAAGTGGACGCGCCGTTTCTGCTTGATAGGGCAGGCTTGAAAAAAGAAATCCATCAGCATGGATTTACCCCTGCCGACATCACCGAATATATAAAGGCTTTTGCCCTGTTCGGGTTTGGCCGACAGCAGTTTCCCCAGCGTCAGCTTGCTATCATAAACGGCTTTTTCCGAGATGGCGTCCAGTAGCTGCTGCAAATGGCCCAATACTTCCACTTGAGCGTCATCATTCTGGATATGACGCTTAACGACCAGTTCCCGGTAATATTTTTCCAATATTCCATTATCGGAGGCTGCATGATTGGATACTAAACAGTCATATTGTCGCAACAAAGGTTTTAACATGAAAAGGTTAGTTGTAAGAGAATTCAAAGCGCTTTGGATTTGATCCTCGCGCACCGTTTGCATTGATAAACAGTGACCAGCTTTCCCTGCTTGACATCGAATTGTTTTTCCTTAATGACTTCCCATTTATGAAAGCCGCTGCGGCACAAAGTATTGCCTTTATGCAGCAGCGATACTTTCGGCCGTTTAAACTGAACAACATCACCCATTTTTAAGCTGAAAAAAGTAAAAAATGTGGCTCACTTTTTGGCGATTGCGTTCCAGGCCGCCAGCCACGCTTGCGATTGATAGACTTCGGGTTTCTTATCCAGAGCCCCCGTCAGGAGCAGACGCAAGGTCTGATTGATGATCCCGAAAAAATACGCATATCCGAGCAACGGATCAATATTGCGTATTTCCCCAGCTTTGATGCCAGCCTGAATGATCTTGATAATTTTTACAAAAGGTGCCGTTTCCAGCAAAGGTTTTTCTTCCGGCAAAAATTCATGGATTTTAAGAACCAATAAAAATTGCATCACATCGGGTGCCTCGCTAGTCAGCCTGAACATCAAATCGACGATTTCGCGCAACTGCTCCGAGGATTTTTTATTTCTGCGCCGGATGTCATCGATGGATATATTCAAGCTGTCGAAGATATTGACATACAATGCCGAGGCAATCATCTGTTTGTTTTTAAAATGCTGATAAATGCCACTCGTGGTTTTTATACCCGCCGCATCTTTGATGTCCGTTAACGAAGTATTGAAATAACCTTTTTGGGCAAATAGTTTCAAAGCCGCCAGTAATATCTCATCCTGTGCTTCAGACTTTATCTGTATGTTTTCTTTTTCCTTATCCATTTTCTTCTTTCACAGCCAATTCAATGTGCTGTATCTCATGTGTTAAAAAATCCAAGGATTTACCCGGATTTGCAGTGTAATTACTGCTCCGCGATAGCTGTCAGTGCAGCCCTTAAGTAATTAACCATGGACCACAGTGTTAATAAGACAGCAATATACAGGAGAACATACCCCACAACGTTTACCGGAATGCCAGCCAGATCCTCATGATACAACAATAGGGTAATGGCCAGCATTTGCGCAGTCGTTTTCCATTTGCCTAATTGGGAAACCTTGACTTTTGCACGCTTGCCGATTTCCGCCATCCATTCTCTCAGTGAAGCAATCGTTATTTCCCTGCCGATAATAACGGCGGCGGCAACAGCCATATAGGGATTTGGCTGTTGCTGAACAATCAGCACCAGGACAATGGCTACCATCAGTTTATCGGCCACCGGGTCCAGAAATGCGCCAAAGGGCGTTTCCTGCGCCATTTTTCGGGCCAGATAACCGTCCAGCCAGTCGGTAACGCCCGCGATAATAAAAATCAACGTACAGGCCAGATTGGAGTACTGCCAGGGCAAATAAAAAATAACTGCTAATAAGGGAATTAGTATAATTCTTAACAGGGTGAGCGTTGTCGGTAAGTTAAATGTCATCTTGATGATGGAATATATCGTAAATTCGTTGCGCTAATTGCTGGCTTATGCCTTCTATACTGCAAAGTGCATCCACGCCAGCCCGTGAAATGCCTTGCAGCCCCCCAAATTGTTTCAATAAAACCTGCCGCCGCTTAGGCCCCAACCCTGGAATAGCTTCCAATACCGACTGTTTCTTAGCTTTACCTCGACGCTGCCTGTGCCCTGTTATCGCAAACCGGTGCGCCTCATCACGGATATGTTGAATCAACAATAAACCGCTGGCTCCAGGAGTTATATCAATGGGTTGATCCTGTTCAACCAGAATCAATTTTTCCATGCCCGGTTTTCTGTCCGGCCCTTTCGAAACACCCACTATCATAACACTGTTTATGTCTAATTCCTCTAATGCCTTTTGGGCGGCATGCACTTGACCTTTGCCGCCATCGATAAATAATATATCGGGCGCCGCATGCTCCCCTTGCTTCAGCCGTTTAAAGCGTCTGAACACGGCCTGATGAATGGCGGCATAGTCATCGCCTCCGGTTATGCCTTCGATATTAAAACGGCGATAAGCTGATTTTACCGGACCTTCCCTATCAAAAACAACGCAGGATGCAACCGCCTGATCGCCTTGGGTATGACTAATGTCAAAGCATTCCAGACGTTTGGGCAATTCTTTGCAGCCCAGCTCTTCCTGTAAACTGAGAAAACGGGCATAAAGCCCCTGTTTATCCGCTAATTTGCTCAGCAATGCGTTTTCCGCATTCGTGCAGGCCATTTGCAACCATTTTAAACGCTCTCCTCTGACCCTGTGAGAAATATTAACAGTGTGCTTGGCCTGGCTGGCTAACACTTCCGTCAACAGGTCGGTTTCTTCCATCTCATGGCTGACGATCAATTCATAAGGCGCCTGCCTGTCCAGATAATATTGCGGGATAAACGCCTGCAGAATGCTGGCCGGTTCATCCTCATCGGTTATTTTAGGGAAAAACAGCTTATTGCCCAGATGCTGCCCATTGCGGATAAAAAATACCTGGATGCAAGCCACACCGGCTTTGCTGGCGCAGGCGATGATGTCGACATCGCCGCGCTCGCCATGGACGAAGTTCTTTTCCAGCACGGAACGCAATTTCAAAATCTGGTCCCGATAGATGGCAGCCTGCTCATAGTCAAGCTCAGCAGCTGCCTTCTCCATCTTGGCAACCAGCTGATCGATCAGCAGACTACCCTTGCCTTCCAGAAACAGGATCGTGCTTTCTACGTCCTGGGCATAGCCGGATTTGTCAATCAATCCTACGCACGGTCCGGTACAGCGTTCTATCTGATACTGCAGGCAAGGCCGCGTCCGGTTGTTATAGACGGAGTCCTCACATTGCCGAACAGGGAATATCTTTTGCAGCAGCTTCAGTGTTTCCCTGACGGCGCCGGCGCTGGGATAAGGGCCGAAATAGCGGCCGCGCTTGTTCTTCGCGCCGCGATGCAGGGTGATGCGTGGAAAACCCTGCTCCGTGGAAAGAAAAATATAAGGATAGGATTTGTCATCCCTTAAACAGATATTATAGCGAGGCTTGTAACGCTTGATTTGCTGGCATTCCAGCAGTAAAGCCTCGCCTTCGGTATGCGTGACAGTCACTTCGATGGCGGCCACCTTGGCAACCATGGCTTGCTGCTTGGGCGAAGCCGTTTGCGGTTTAAAATAGCTGGAAACGCGATTTTTCAGGTTTTTGGCCTTACCGATATAAATAATCTCGCCTTCATTGTTGAGCATTTTATAAATGCCCGGACGCGTAGTCAGGTTTTTTAAAAACGCTTTAATATCAAAAGCATTTTCTGAAATCTCGGTATTCACGCTCTCTCTAGTAATGTCCCAATAGTACGAAAAACATCAATGAACATCGCTTTCGTCAGTCTGTTGGTCTGCACGTTATAGCGACTGGTATGGTACGAATCGACCAGCATGCGTCCATCCGGCAATTCGTGCAAGACACTATGACCAAATTTCGCGCCACTCAGTTTCAATCCGTAGGCTTTTAATACCGCCTGATGTGCTATAGTTCCCAGCGCCAGTATGACCACGCCTTGCGGCAATGTTTTTAGCTCGGCGGCCAGAAAATTGTTGCATAGAGCTATTTCCGCGCCCGTCGGCTTGTTTTGCGGAGGCAGGCATTTGACGGCATTGGTTATGCGGCAATCCTTGAGTTCCAGACCATCAGTCAACGATTCGGATATCGGCCGGTTGCTGTAACCGAATTCATACAGCGTCTCGTACAGCAGCAGCCCCGCATAATCCCCCGTAAACGGCCGGCCGGTAGCATTGGCGCCATGCATGCCGGGCGCCAGGCCTACAATCAGCAGTCGGGCGTTAGGGTCGCCAAATGGCGCCACCGGGCGGGCGTGATAATCAGGATAGTTATGTTTAACTTCCAGCAGAAATTCATCCAGCCTTTTACATTGCCGGCAATCTTGATCGAATATCTTTGTTGAATCCATACGCACAAAAAAGGGCCTTAACGGCCCTTTCTCTCTTATAGCAGCAAACTATTATTCTTTGTCCGCTTCTTTCATACTGAGTCTGACTCTGCCCTGACGGTCGATTTCGAGCACTTTCACTCTTACTACATCGCCCTCGGACAATTTATCGCTGACTTTATCGACATGCTCGTCCGAAATTTGCGAGATGTGCACCAGGCCGTCCTTGCCAGGCAGTATCGTTACGAAAGCGCCGAAATCCATCAAGCGGACGACTTTACCCTCATAGACTCTGCCCACTTCCACTTCAGCCGTGATTTCCTCGATCAGATGGCGAGCTTCTTCGCCGGCCGCCTTGTCGACTGAAGCAATTTTAACGAGGCCGTCATCGGTCAGATCGATACTTGCGCCGGTTTGCTCAGTAATGCTGCGAATCGTCGCCCCGCCTTTACCGATCACTTCGCGGATCTTGCTCGGATCAATTTTGAACGTGATGATACGCGGCGCATAGTCGGACATGTGCTCCCGTGTCGTAGACAATGCTTTGTTCATTTCGCCCAGAATGTGCAAACGGCCGCGTTTTGCCTGTTCCAGAGCTGTCTTCATGATTTCCGCGGTAATGCCATCGATCTTGATATCCATTTGCAGCGCCGTAATGCCGTGCTCGGAACCGGCCACTTTGAAATCCATATCACCCAGGTGATCTTCATCGCCCATGATATCGGACAATACTGCAAAGCTGTCGCCTTCCTTGATCAGACCCATGGCAATGCCGGCTACCGGTGAAGTGATAGGCACGCCCGCATCCATTAAGGCCAGACTACTGCCGCAAACGGAAGCCATGGAGCTTGAACCGTTCGATTCGGTGATTTCGGAAACGACGCGAATCACATACGGAAATTCATCCATATTAGGCAGAACAGCCTGAACACCGCGTTTTGCTAAACGGCCATGGCCGATCTCACGGCGTTTTGGCGAGCCCACAAAACCGGTTTCGCCGACGCTGAACGGAGGAAAGTTGTAATGCAGCATGAATTGTTCTTTGTATTCGCCGGACAGCGCATCGATGATCTGCGCATCACGTTGAGTACCGAGAGTCGCGACCACTAAAGCCTGCGTTTCGCCGCGTGTAAACAGGGCGGAGCCATGGGTTCTGGGCAGTACACCGGTTCTGATCGTGATCGGTCTGATTGAATCCAGGGTGCGGCCGTCGATACGTTTGCCTTCATTCAGAATGGAATTGCGAACTATCTTTTTTTCCAGATGTTCGATAATGGCGCGGATATCCTGTTCCGCGTATTGTTCTTCGGCTGTCAGTTTTTCAACGGCCGCATTTCTGATGGCTTTCAACTGCTCCTGTCTGACCAGTTTTTCAGGCACTTGATAGGCGGCTTTAATGCCAGCCTCAACTTCCGCCGTCATCAGTCTTACTAGCTCGGCATCGGCTTCGGGAGCCGTAAATTCAACAGTTTTCGCGCCGGCCTGCTGAGCGAATTCATTAATGGCATTGATAGCTGTCTGCATTTGTTCGTGGCCAAACAGCACCGCACCCAGCATGACTTCCTCGGATAAGCCTCGGGCTTCCGATTCAACCATTAAAACGGCTTTCGCAGTGCCTGCGACGACCAATTCCAGCTCGGAGTCTTTCAACGCCGCCGGAGATGGATTCAATAAATAGCTGCCGTCTTTGTAACCGACGCAAGCGGCGCCCACAGGACCGTTAAACGGCAATCCTGAAACAGCCAGCGCAGCGGAAGCACCCAGCAAGGCTGGAATGTCGGGATCGACTTCCGGGTTCAATGACACGACGGTAGCGATAATCTGAACTTCGTTCGTATAACCATCCGGAAAAAGAGGACGGAGTGGTCTATCGATTAAGCGAGACGTTAAGGTCTCTTTTTCACTAGGACGTCCTTCTCTCTTGAAAAAACCGCCTGGAATTTTGCCCGCGGCGTATGTTTTTTCCTGATAATTAACAGTCAGCGGGAAAAAATCGCCGCCATTGGCTTCTTTTTTTCCAACGACTGTGACCAGCAATGATGTACCATCGACATCGATCATAACAGCACCGTCCGCTTGACGGGCTATTTCACCGGTTTCTAATGTAACGAGCTGATCGCCGTACTGAAATTCTTTCCTAATAGGATTCACTATAAGGTTCCTTTGTGTAAAGGTTATTTGAAGATTTATTCAATCCATGACTTGCTAAAACAGAAACGGCACCAGTATGTGCCGTTTCTTTTGTACTTTTTTATTTGCGTAAGCCTAGGCGCTCAATTAATGAACGATAACGATTACCGTCTTTGTTTTTTAAATAATCCAGCAACTTGCGGCGCTGATTAACCATGCGCAACAGACCGCGACGTGAATGGTTGTCTTTTTTGTGTGTCGCGAAGTGTGGTGTTAAATGGGTAATGTGCGCGGTCAATAAGGCAATTTGCACTTCGGGTGAACCGGTATCGTTTTCTGACAGTCGGTAAGCTTCTACGACTGCTTTTTTCTGTTCTGCAGTGAATGGCATTTATAATCCCTATTAAGATTAAAAAATTAAAAATAAAGTCGCCTGCTATGACAACTAATGAATACACTGTTTCCACGATAGGGGGTAGAAACAGTTGTAACTTTCAGCCTGAGAACTGTTCAGTTCAAGCAGGCTCATTGTTCAAATTGAACAATTTTTTCGGCGCTAGTTTACCATCCAATAGCATTTCTCCCAAGCCCAAAAAAACCTTGGCATGGTACATGCGTACCGTGCCCGGCAAGGCTTCTTCGATCTTGAGCGCCTGTCCTTGCTTTATACGAAGCGCCTCGCTCTCGGACAGCTGCACGGCCGGCATGGTCTGTAGAGGCTTATCGACATCAATCAGGCATTGCTGAAGCTCCTGCTCATCCATTTCAGCCAGTTGCTCCAAGGTCCTGGCATTTTCGATACTGAATTGGCCGGCCTCCAGCCGGCGCAACTGTTTTACCGTTCCGCCGCAACCGAGCTCATGGCCTATATCTTCCGCCAGAGAACGGATATAGGTTCCTTTTGAACAGCGCACATCCAGCACCAACTGATCTTGGGAAAAATCCAGCAATTGCAGGTCGTATATCGTGATGCGCCTGGCTTTTCGCTCTACGGTTTCACCGGCCCGGGCCAGCTCATAGAGCTTTTTGCCGTGGTGTTTCAAAGCCGAATACATTGGAGGAACCTGATCGATTTCGCCGGTAAATTTTCTCAGGCAGGCTTTGATATCGCCGACAGTCAACGCAGGTACCGGCTTGGTCTCGATAATCCGTCCCTCCGCGTCGCCCGTATCGGTCATGACACCCAGCTGAACCCGCACTTGATAGCGCTTGTCATCATCGAGCATCAATGCCGAAACCTTGGTCGCCTCGCCAAAACATAGCGGCAACAGGCCGGTTGCCAGCGGATCCAGACTGCCGGTATGCCCTGCTTTACTGGCATCGAACAAACGCCTTACTTCCTGCAGAGCCTTGTTCGAAGAAACTCCCTGGCGCTTGTCCAACAACAAAATGCCGTGAACATTGCGCCCGGATTTGCGTTTACTCATCCCCGGCTAGTCCTTTGTCTTTCTTATCCAGATCACTTAAAAGCTCAGCAACGCGCATGCCGGTATCGAACGAATCATCGTAATAGAAACGCAATTCGGACATGTGCCTCAAGCGCATTCTTTTAGCCAGCTCGTGCCGAATGACAGGCGCCAGCTCGTTCAGCCATTTGATATTGTTGCGCTTGCCTTGCTCATCGGCATTCAGGACCGTAACATAAACTTTCGCCACAGCGAGATCCTTGCTGACTTCAACTTCATTGATGGTGATAAAGCCCAATCTGGAGTCAGTAATATCCCGCTGCAGAATCAGGGACAGCTCTTTCTGCATCTGTGATGAAACGCGCGCGCTACGACCGAATTCTTTTGCCATAAGGGTTACAGTTCCCGTTTAACTTCTATACGTTCAAACACCTCGATCTGATCACCGACTCTGACATCATTGTAGTTTTTCACACCGATACCGCATTCCATGCCCATCTTGACTTCCGTGGCGTCTTCCTTGAAGCGGCGCAGCGATTCCAGCTGGCCTTCATAGATAACCACATTGTTGCGCAATACGCGTATCGGCAAATTCCTCTTGACGTAGCCGTCAACGACCATACAGCCGGCGATCGCACCGAATTTAGGCGACCGGAAGACATCGCGAACTTCAGCAAGACCGACAATCTGTTCCTTGATCTCTGGCGCCAGCATACCGCTGATGGATTTCTTGACTTCATCGATCGCATCGTAGATGACGCTGTAATAATGCAGATCAATGCCTTTCTCCTCGATCAGCTTCCGGGCCGTGGCATCTGCACGGACATTGAAGCCCATCAGAATCGCGCCCGAGGCCAGCGCCAGATTGACGTCGCCTTCGTTAATGCCGCCGACGCCGCCATAGACGACCTTTACCTCGACCTCATCGGTGGACAGACTGATCAAGGATTCACGCAATGCCTCCAGACTTCCCTGAACGTCAGTCTTGATAACCAGATTCAAACTCGCGGTTTCGCCGCTGGTCATTTTCGAGAAGACCTCATCCAGCTTCGATGCCTGTTGTGCGGCATGGCGACTGGTTTTGCTTCTATCTTCACGGTGTTCGGCCAATTCTCTGGCAATTCGTTCATTTTGAACGACCAAAAATTCATCGCCGGCATTCGGCGTGCCGGACAAGCCAAGAATTTCCACAGGCGTGCTCGGAATGGCTTCCTTAATGGCTTTGCCGTTCTCGTTGAACATGGCTCTGACGCGGCCGAACTCATGACCGCATAAAACAATCTGGCCTTTTTCCAGTGTACCTTTCTGCACCAGCACCGTTGCCACGGCGCCGCGGCCCTTGTCCAGTCTTGATTCAATGACAATACCGGATGCAGCCCCCTCGACCGGCGCAGTCAATTCCAGAATTTCAGCCTGCAGGATCAATGCCTCGATTAAATCGTCAATCCCTTCACCGGTCTTAGCCGAGATTTTCAGGAACTGCACATCGCCACCCCACTCCTCAGGCATGACGTTGATGGCAGACAATTCCTGCATGACCTTATCGGGGTTGGCGTCGGGCTTATCGATTTTATTGATCGCGACGATAATCGGCACATTGGCCGCCCTGGCATGCTCTACCGCTTCTTTTGTCTGCGGCATCACACCGTCATCGGCGGCCACGACAACAATGACAACGTCGGTCACATCGGCGCCACGCGCGCGCATGGCCGTAAATGCGGCGTGGCCCGGCGTATCTAAAAAGGTGACCGAGCCGTGATCGGTTTTCACCTGATACGCACCGATATGCTGCGTAATACCGCCTGCCTCACCGGCAGCCACGCGCGTCTTGCGGATGTAATCCAACAGTGAGGTCTTGCCATGATCGACATGTCCCATAATCGTTACGATAGGCGCCCGCGGCAAGGCAACGCGATTGTCATCGGCCTTGACTTCAGCCAGCATTTCCTGCTCAAGGTCATCTTCGCTCTGCATGATGACCCTATGTCCCATTTCTTCAACCAGAATAGCCGCCGTTTCTTGGTCGATACTCTGGTTGATCGTAGCCATAATGCCCAATTTCATCAGATGCTTGATCACTTCGGCTGCTTTCACGCTCATTTTCTGAGCGAGATCAGACACAATGATGGATTCGGGTATCGTGACCTCTTTCACGATAGGCGCGACCGGCATCTCAAACTGATGCTTGCTTTCAGGCTGTATCGCCGCACGTTCGAATTGTTTGCCGCCTTTTTTCTTGCCTCGCTTGCCTTCCTTGCCGCCGGCGCCAGCACGCGCACCTTCTTCCTGGATTTTCTTCTTTTGCAGCATTTCCTGTTTCGCCGCGGCCTGCTGCCTTACCTTTTCCGCATTTCTTTTGATGGATTCTTCGAGGCGGCGCTCCTTTTCTTCCTGTTTTTTCCTGATGTCTTCGGCTTCTTTGGATTTGCCGGGCTTATCGTGCTTGTTTTTCTTTTCTTCCTTGATCTTCAAGGCTTCATATTGAATCTCGAATTCAGCTTCAGGTTCGATTTCGATTTCGGGCTCTACTGCTGCCTCAGGCTCTACTTCCGGCTCAACTTCAACCTTTTCAACGACTGCTTTTTGACTTGCTTCAGCCGCTTTCGCCTGCTCTTCGGATTGACGAGCCTCTTCAGCCAGCCTTAGCGCTTCCTCTTCCTGCTTCAGGCGCTCTTCTTCCTGCTTCCGGCGGGCTTCCTCCTCGCGCTCCAGCTGTCTTTGCTGTTCTTCCTGCGCCTGTCTAGCCAGTTCCAGCTCTTTTTGTTCATCAGCCTCGCTGACCTCGGTGCGCTTGATATACGTCTTCTTTTTACGCACCTCAACGCTGATTGTCTTGGTTGTGCTGCCCGGCACACTCGCCTGCTTAAGCTCGCTGACTTTTCTGCGCTTCAGAGTCACTCGTTTAGGCGTACCCTCATCGGAGCCGTCGGATTTACCGTGCCGCTTGCGCAAATGCGCCAGCAACTGCATTTTTTCATCGTCACTAATTACATCATCAGGGGCGCTAGCGGATAATCCTGCTTCTTTCAGCTGCTCTAATAATCGTTCCAAAGGTATTTTTACTACCTCAGCTAAATGCCGTACTGTTTTTTCGCTCATTTCCTACCCCTTACTTACTTCGCCTGTTCCTCGGCAAACCAAGGCTCACGCGCCTTCATAATCAATTTTGCCGCCCGATCTTCATCTACTCCGGAAAACTTCAGCAAGTCGTCCACCGACTGCTCCGCCAAGTCATCCATCGTAATAATGCCCTGACTAGCCATTTCATAGGCCAGATCTCTATTCATGCCTTCCATTTCCAGCAAGTCTCGCGCCGGCTCAGCCGTTTCCAGTTTTTCTTCCGAGGCAATGGCGCTAATCAATAAGGCATCTTTGGCCCGGCTTCTGAGCTCATTAACGAGATCTTCATCAAACCCTTCAATTTCCAGCATTTCACTGACCGGAACATAGGCTACCTCTTCAATCGTGTTAAAGCCTTCCTCAACCAGAACGGCCGCGATCTCTTCGTCGATATCCAACTGTTCGATAAACAGGCGTTTTATTTCGCCTGCTTCAGCTTCGCTTTTTTCCTCGGCTTTGGAGGCATCGATAACGTTTAATTCCCACCCGGTCAACTGGGTCGCCAGCCGGACATTTTGTCCGCCTCGGCCGATAGCCTGGGACAGATTATCGGAACTGACAGCCAGATCCATGCTGTGCTTGTCTTCATCTATGACGATGGATTGAATTTCAGCCGGTGACATGGCGTTAATGACATATTGGGCATCGCTTTGATTCCAAAGGATGATATCAACGCGCTCTCCGGCCAACTCATTGGAAACCGCCTGCACTCTGGAACCCCGCATGCCCACGCACGCGCCGACCGGGTCCAGACGCGGGTCATTGCTCTTGACCGCCACTTTAGCCCTGGAGCCTGGATCGCGCGCGGCCGCCAGAATTTCAATCAGGCCTTCACCGGCTTCGGGCACTTCAAGGCGGAATAATGCGATAAGCAATTCCGGCGCAGTCCGGCTAACGAATAATTGTGGCCCCCGAGGCTCTGAACGCACGTCTTTCAGATACCCTCTAATTCTATCACCGATGCGCACGGACTCGCGTGGAATCATGTCTTCCTTGGCAATATAGGCTTCTATATGCCCGCCCAGATCCAGATAAACGCTGCCTTTCTCGATGCGTTTTACAATGCCGGTGATCAGTTCGCCAATACGACTCTTATAGGCCTCGACCACTTTCCGGCGCTCGGCTTCCCTGACCTTGTGGATGATAACCTGCTTGGCCGTCTGTGCGGCAATGCGTCCGAAATCAACCGACTCAATTTCCTCTTCAATGATGTCGCCTACCTGTACATCCGGTTTGTCCAATCGGGCGACTTCCAGAAGAATTTGTGTTTCCGGATGCTCCACATCGCCATCGATATTAGGATTGGCATCGACAACTTCCCAACACCGGTACGTGACATAATCGCCGGTTTTCCGGTCAATCACGACGCGGGCTTTGATCTGGTTTGCATGACGCTTGATAGTGGCCGCTTCTAATGCTGATTCTATCGCTTGAAAAACGATTTCTTTTTCAATATCCCTTTCATTAGAAAAAACATCTACTACCAACAAAATTTCTTTATTTGCCACTGCGTCCTCCTTTTTCAATTAAATATTCAGGAACCAGGCGCGCTTTGCTCATTGCGCTGAAAGGCACCTCAAAAACCTGCTCACCTTCCTGAAGCGTAACAATATCGTCTGCCACTTTCTCGATCCGACCTGTAATTTTTCTACGCCCAGCCAAAGGTTTAAATAAATTCACTAATACCGTGCTGCCGATATATCGTTCGAACTGACTGATTTTAAAAAACGGTCTGTCTTCGCCCGGCGAGGAAATTTCCAACTGATAGTTACCTTGTATGGGATCCTCGACATCCAGGACGCCGCTGATTTGGTGGCTGACGCGCGTACAGTCATCAAGCTGAATACCATTCTCGCTATCGATATAAATTCTTAACAGACCATGTCTAGGGTGCGGATTATACTCAATGCCTACACACTCATAACCTAAACCTTCAACAATTGGCTCGATTAAATTAACCAAATGCTCAGGAGCCTGTTTCATTTTTTCCTCGCTTATTTTCGCACATAAAAAAAGAGCCATAGGCTCTTCCATAAACAACCAATTGAGGGCTTCCCGATTACCAAAGCCCAGAAAATAAAAAACCCCATAAATGGGGTTCCTAAAAAGTGGTAGCGGGGGCAGGATTTGAACCTACGACCTTCGGGTTATGAGCCCGACGAGCTACCAAGCTGCTCCACCCCGCGATTGATAATTGTATTATAAAGACTTTTTGGAATTTGGCAACCTATTTTTTATATTTTATAGAGTTAGATCAATCTTCTGATTCACATTACTTAAATCCAACCTCGATTCACAACCAGTAATAAGGCAATAGCCGCAAACACACCCGCTAAAACATCATCCAGCATGATACCCAAACCGCCGCTTATACGCCGATCCGCCCATCTGATAGGCCATGGCTTGAGTATGTCGAATAGCCTGAACAATACGAAACCCAGCACCAACGCTTGCCATGTCGATGGGACCAGCCACATCGTGATCAGATAACCGGCCACTTCATCCCAGACTATACCTCCGAAGTCGTGCTCGCCCAATTTATCCGCAGCCCGGCCACAGATGCTTATACCGGCAATGATAACAATTACCGTCAATAAGCTGTAAACGACAGTATCGGCCCGCGCAAACAGACAATACACCGGCACGGCCGCCAGAGTACCTAAAGTGCCGGGCGCTTTTTTCACCAGACCCGAACCAAAACCGAAAGCCAGAAATAAAATCGGATCCGACATGACCTGTCTCGGCGTCAGCTTGTTTTTACCCAGTTGCGTATTAAGAAAAATGCTCAAAACCTTTTACCTGCAATAACTGAATGTCCCCCGATTTGTAAAACCGCAGCCCTGGCTGGGATTCGATGACGCCGATTCTTCTGCAATCGATAGGCAACAGCCCTGCTTTATCGGGAGACACGGTGAAACACAACTCATAGTCATCCCCGGCACAAAGAGGCATTTGCCAGTCCCCCGTATCGCTTATGTAGTTCAGTACCGCCGGGGATAGCGGCAGATCATCCCAGTTCAAACAAGCGCCTACGTTGCTTTGCTCCAGAATATGTCCCAAATCTCCGGCCAGACCGTCCGACAAGTCAATGCAGGCATTGGCTATGCCGATCAAGGCCTGACCCATTTCACAAGCGGGATCAGGCGTATTGAATCGCTTTAAGGCCGCCTCCGGATTTTCGCAGCTATAACCCTGCTTTATTTTCAATCCCAGCCCCGCATCGCCCAGGCAGCCGGTTACATAAATAAAATCGCCTGGCCTGGCCGAAGAGCGCGTCAAAGCCTGTCCTCGTGGCACTAACCCCATGGCCTGGACAGTCAATGTCAGCGGGCCGAATGTCGTATCGCCGCCGATCAGATCCACCGAATAACGCTCGGCCAGCGCCAAAAAACCTTTGGCAAAAGCCGCCAGCCAGGCCTCATCGACTTTTGGCAAGGTCAATGCCAGCGTCACGGAAACAGGCCGGGCGCCCATGCTGGCCAGATCACTCAAATTAACGGCCAGCAATTTATGTCCGAGCTGCTCGGGGTCGGCGCCGGCAAAGAAGTGCACATTTTCGACCATCGTGTCGGTCGTTATGGCCAGCTCATAGCCGTCAGGAATGGCCAGTAACGCGCAGTCGTCGCCAACTCCCAAACGCGTAATCGGATTTTTTACAGGTTGGCTGGCAAAAAACCGTCGAATCAGGGCAAATTCCGAGATAGGCACTATGGCTTTTTACCTTCCGATCTGGCTTTCACTTCAAGCGCTCTTTGCTTCTGAGCCACTTTGTCGAGTATGCCGTTGACATACCTATGGCTGCCGTCGGCGCCAAAATCCTTGGCGAGATTAATGCCTTCATTCAAAACGACCCGATACGGCATGTCCAGCCGATGCATCAGTTCGTATACGCCGATGCGCAAGATAGCTCTTTCGACCGGATCGATCTTGTCGACTGGACGGTCGACAAACTCGGACAAAGCCTGATCAATAGCGGCCAGATTTTTAGGAACGCCGTAAAACAGCTCGATGAAATAGCTTTTTTGTGCGTTTTTCAGCCGCTCTTCTTCCAGGAACTGGCGCTCGATCTCGCTGAGATTCTGCCCTGTCATCTGCCATTGATACAAGGCCTGAACAGCGCTTCTACGAGCATTGGTACGCGCTTGACTCATCAGACTTCCAGATTCTTGAACAGGCTTACCATTTCGATTGCCGACATGGCGGCTTCCGCGCCTTTATTGCCCGCTTTCGTGCCCGCACGCTCTATCGCCTGCTCTATCGTATCGACGGTCAGCACGCCAAAGCTGACCGGCACATCATATTGCAACGAGACACTGGCCAACCCCTTGACACATTCACCGGCCACATACTCAAAGTGCGGCGTACCGCCACGGATCACCGCGCCTATGGCAATAATCGCATCGTATTTCCTGGCCGCCGCTACACGTTGGACCACCATCGGCAGCTCAAACGCACCAGGCGCCTTGACTAGTTCAATATCGGCCTTGGCCGCGCCGTGGCGCACCAGCGCATCAATGGCACCAGCTTCCAGTTGCTCGACGATAAAACTGTTAAAACGGGACGCCACGATGCAGAATTTGCCACCCTGGGCTGATAAATTTCCTTCATAAGTCTTTATTGCCGACATTTTGCTTCTCAATTTAAATTGCTGACATTGTTTTCTGAAACGACACCGTCGCAGGCATCGATACTGACATGCTCGGCCACTTCCAGATCAAATCCGGACAAGCCGACATATCTTTTTTGAGTTCCCAACACTTTCAATTTGCGCACACCGAGGTCCGCCAGTATTCGCGAGCCGGTGCCTGTAGTCCGCCAGTCCACGGCATCCAGGGTTTGCACGGGGTCGGAAACGCCGTGATCTTCCAATTGATAACGGTGAATCAGTTCCACCAGGGATTTATTGTCCTCGCTCTGCCTGACGAGCACCAGAACGCCACGCCCTTCCTCGGCTATTCTTTGCATGGCTGCACGAATCGACACACTGCCGCGGCTACGCTTGGACGCAAACAAATCATCGAGCAAATTGCGCGCATGGACCCTGACCAAAACCGGCTCATCACCCGAAATCTGCCCCATCACCAGCGCCAGATGCACATTATTGTCGTTGCGATCCTGATAGGCGTAAAGCCTGAAATCGCCGAATTCCGTTGGCAGGGCGCACTCGCTGATGCGCTCCAGGGTGTTTTCATGCTGGATGCGATAGTGGATCAGATCGGCGATAGTGCCGATCTTGAGATTGTGCTGCTGCGCAAAGACTTCCAGGTCCGGCCGCCTGGCCATCGAACCATCTTCATTGAGAATCTCGACAATAACGGCCGCAGGCTCCACGCCCGCGAGGCGCGCCAGATCACAGCCCGCTTCGGTATGCCCGGCCCGGTTCAATACGCCGCCGGGCTTGGCCATTATCGGAAAAATATGGCCGGGCTGCACCAAATCCTCGGCTTTCGCATCGGCGGCGACGGCGCATTGCACGGTACGTGCCCGATCGGCCGCGGAAATGCCTGTCGACACCCCCGTTGCCGCCTCGATAGAGACCGTGAAATTGGTCGAATGCGTGGTCTTATTTTCATTGACCATCAGCGGCAGGCGCAGCTGCTGGCAGCGCTCGCTGGTCAAGGTCAGGCAAATCAGGCCGCGGCCATAGCGGGCCATGAAGTTGATATCTTCAGGGCGCGTGAATGCCGCCGCCATGAGCAGGTCGCCTTCATTCTCACGGTCCTCGTCATCCATGATAATGACCATCTTGCCCAGACGCAGGTCTTCTATGATTTCTTCAATTGTATTCACTAATGCCCCTAGCCCAAAAAGCCGGCCCGCTGCAATAATGCCTCTGTTACGCCGCCCTGAGGGGATGCCGCTGCATCGCCCTTCATCAAGCGTTCCATATAGCGCGCCAGCAAATCGACTTCCAGATTAACCCGGTCTCCAGGTGCGGCCTCGCCCAGCGTCGTCTCTTTCAGCGTGTGCGGCACGATATTGACGCCGAACGTGGCGCCATCCACGTCATTGACAGTCAGGCTGATGCCATTGATGCAAATAGAGCCTTTCTCAGCGATATATTTGGCCAGATTATCGGGCGCTTTGAATTTAAAGCGGAAAGAACGGCCATCCGGTTTTTTTTCCATGACCGTACCGATGCCATCGACGTGCCCGCTGACGATGTGCCCGCCCATGCGCGTGGAAGGCGTCAATGCCAGCTCCAGATTCACCGATGCGCCGACAGAAGCCTCGCCTAGCAAGGTTCTGGATAGCGTTTCGTTGGATACGTCGGCGCAAAAATAATCCTTGCCCAATTCGACGGCCGTCAGGCAGACGCCATTGACGGCAATGCTGTCGCCCAGCGCGACGTCATCGAGCGGCAACTTGCCGGTGCTGATCTTGAACCGGCAATCGCCGGCCCGATGCTCGATGCTCGCTATTTTGCCAATGGCCAGTATGATGCCTGTAAACATGGAAATACCCCTGATTACTGCGATGTAAGTGTTAATTTCAAATCCGGGCCTATTTGCCTGACATCGCGCAGATGAAAATTCTTCCTGTCGCTCATCTGGCACATGCCCGGTACGGTAAACAATCCGCGGCCTTGATCGCCGAGAGCACAAGGCGCCATATAAACGATCCATTCGTCGACCAGGTTTTCGGCCAGCAAAGCCCCATTCAGAACGGCGCCCGCCTCTACCAGTACTTCATTGACCTGTCGTCCGGCCAGAAAATTCAGGACAGCATGCAGATCGAGCCGTCTCTGATAATCGGCCAAGCCGTAAACTTCGAAACCGGCCTGCTGCAATGACTGCCAACGCCGCTCATCCTGCTGACAGGTTAAAATCAGACTGCGCCCCGGTGAATTCGCCATCTGCGCCGTCACCGGCATTCTCAACTGCGAGTCCAGCACGACCCTGACAGGCTGCACGACCTCGTCTTCCAGGCGCGCATTCAGCGCGGGATCGTCGGCCAGCACGGTACTGATGCCGGTCAGAATTGCCGAACTCTGCGCCCTTAATCGGTGCACATCGGCCCTGGCCTCGGCTGAAGTAATCCACTTGCTTTCGCCGGATGCCATCGCTGTCCTGCCATCCAGACTCATCGCCAGCTTGCTGCGTACAAAGGGGCGGTTTTCCGTCATTCTTTTGATAAAGCCACGGTTCAATGCCTGCGCATCCTGCTCCAATAGGCCGCAGCTGACTTCGATGCCGGCCGCTTTCAGCCTTTCCAGGCCACGGCCTGCCACCAGGGGATTCGGGTCCTGCATCGCCGCCACCACCCGGACGACGCCGGCCTTTATCAGCGCATCGCAGCAAGGCGGCGTTCTGCCGTGATGGCTGCAGGGCTCCAGCGTTACATAAGCGGTTGCGCCCCTGGCATCGGCCACGGTCTTCAACGCTTCGACTTCCGCATGCCCCTGACCGGCTTTAACATGCCAGCCTTCGCCTATGACGACATTATCCCTGACTAAAACGCAGCCGACGCGCGGATTCGGATCGGTCGTATAGATTCCCCGTTTGGCCAGACCGATGGCTCTCGCCATGTAAACGGCATCCTGCTGTGTAGGCCACATCATTTATTTTTTCTGTAGATGCTCAATCATGTCGGTGAATTCACTGACATCCTGGAAACTGCGGTAGACCGAGGCAAAACGCACGAAAGCGACATGATCGAGAACGCTCAACTCTTTCATGACCTTCTCGCCGAGCTCCTGCGCCGATATTTCGCGTTCGCCTTTAGCCATCAACTCCCTTTTTATGCGGTTGATGGCCGCCTCGATATCATCGCTGCCGACCGGGCGCTTTTCCAGCGCACGAAGCATGCCCGAGCGCAGCTTGTTTTCCTCGAACGGCTCGCGAATGCCATTACGCTTCACAATGCGCGGCAGCGTTAGCTCGGCCGCCTCATAAGTGGTGAATCTTTCCTTACAGGCGATACATTCGCGCCGACGACGAACCTGATCGCCTTCATTCGCCAATCGGGAATCGATAACGCGCGTATCTTGTGCTCCGCAAAATGGACATCGCATAATTTAAGCCACTATTTTTGTGCGCCGAGAATCCGGCCTGCAAATTCAAAACTGCTAATTTTATAACACAATGCACTATCTCCGTATTTTATTTTCCAATATACGCGGCCATCCTATTTAAATCATGATCTCGAGCGTATATAGTGCCCTGTCTCGAATAATAATCACCGCTCCGCCAGGATGAAAGAACAAGAAGGCGTCATCAAGTATCGGCTAAGCCACACGCAACAACCGATCGGCCCGACCTTGCCATTGGCCGGGATCAACGCCTGGCGCACTGTGCTTTTTCGGCTTGGCCTTATCGGGCAACGCGCCGATAAATATGACAACCTCGGATTCGGCAATATCAGCCGCCGACTGGAATCCGGGAGCGGTCAATTCATCATCAGCGGCACTCAGACCGGCCACATCGAACACTTGAAGCCTGAGCATTATTGTCTCGTCACGGAAGCGGAGCCTGAAAAAAACCGGATACAGTCGCTCGGACTCCGTCAGCCTTCTTCCGAATCGCTGACGCATGCCAGTGTCTATGCGCAAAATCCTGCCATACAAGCCGTCATACACGTGCACAGCCCCGAAATCTGGCGCCATACCGAAGCGCTCAACCTGCCCCATATATCGGCCGACATCCCTTACGGCACGGTTGAAATGGCGATGGCTGTCGAACACTTATTCCAATCGGGCGGCTTGAGGCAGACTTCCCTATTTACCATGCTTGGCCACGAAGACGGCGTAGTGTCATTCGGCGGTACGCTACAGGAAGCGGCTTTGGAACTGATTAACCATTTATCATTGGCGCTCGCCATTGAACAACAAGCTGATAATGAATAGAATAGCACCATATATTAGCAATTATTAATAAAGATATGCCTGAGATACTGATTTATACCTCCACCTTTTGCCCCTACTGCGTCATGGCCAAGCGATTGCTCGACAAGAAAGGCGCGCGATACACCGAGCTTAATGTCGATAAACAGCCCGGACTGAGAGAGGAAATGATGCGCAAAACCCAGCGGCGGACCGTGCCCCAGATCTATATCGGCGATTATCATGTCGGCGGATTTGATGATCTCTACACGCTGGAACAGCAAAAGAAACTGGATGCCTTGCTGTCAGATGCGCCTTAAGCGCAATATTTTCTCGCGTTAAACGCCGACATTTGTAAAATATTCATTCAGCAACTTAAGGGTCCCACAAGCACGAGGCGTACGATGGATCACTACAAACTGGTTTTACCCGAACATCTGAATCATTACGGCTATTTATTCGGCGGCAATCTGCTGCATTGGATTGATGAAATTGGCTATATCGCGGCCAATCTTCAATTTCCCGGCCATGAATTCGTCACGATCGGACTGGATAATGTCGTATTTAAGCAGAGCATCAAGCTCGGCTCCATACTGAAGTTTGACACCAACCTGACCAGGCTCGGCAGGACATCCGCAACCTACAATGTCAAAGTGTCGTGTGAAGACCGCGATACCGGCAGCATTGCCCAGGTTTTCGAAACCAATATCACGTTCGTCAGCATCGACAAGACCGGCAAGAAAAAACCGATCAATGAAAACGATGCCGATCAAGGCAGCATCATTCCCTGATCCGTCACGGATTCATGCGACGGATCAGGCTCGTCCGGCCATATAACCGCGGATGACCTTTCTTAGTTAACCTGCCAAACCTCTCAACAGATCGTTCTTGATATCCTCGATATTTTCAAGGCCTACGGAAACCCTGACCAGCCCATCCTTGATACCGGCCGCGGCGCGGACTTCCGGCGCCAACCGGCCATGAGTGGTCGAGGCCGGATGCGTGATGGTGGTTTTGACATCGCCGAGATTGGCGGTAATCGATAGCATCCGGGTGGAATCGATCAATTTCCAGGCCTGTTCCTTGCCGCCGTTCAGTTCAAAACTGACCACAGCCCCGAAGTGCGCCTGCTGGCGCTTGGCCAATTCATGCTGGGCATGGGATGCCAGCCCGGGATAGTGAACCTTGGCCACGCCCGGCTGCTGCTCCAGCCATTTGGCCAGTTCGAAAGCGCTGTCGCAATGGGCTTTCATCCTGACGGCCAGCGTTTCCAGGCCCGACAGGAACACCCAGGCGTTGAACGGGCTCATGGTCGAGCCGCCCGTGCGCAGGTACGGATAGATATGCTTCTCGATCACTTCCTCGCTGGCCACGACCGCACCGCCGACGCAGCGCCCCTGCCCGTCTATGTATTTGGTGGCCGAATGCACGACGATATCGGCGCCCAACGTCAACGGCTTTTGCAGCACCGGCGTGCAAAAGACATTGTCGACGACCAGCAGACAGCCGAGGTTATGCGCAATAGCGGCGATGCGCTCGATATCGGCGATTTCAATCAATGGATTGGATGGCGTTTCCAGAAACAGGAAGCGCGTATTCGGCTTGATGGCCGACTCCCAAGCCGCCAGATCGGTCAGTTCGACGAAGTCGGTCTCGACGCCAAATTTGCCGAAATAATTCTGGAACATCAATACCGTGTTGCCGAAGACACTGCGCGAACAGACGACATGATCGCCGGCTTTCAGCAAGCCCATGCCGACCGCCATGATGGCCGCCATGCCCGATGCGAAAGCCAGACAGCGCTCGCCTTTCTCCATCAGCGCCAACCGTTCCTGAAAGGCGGAGACGGTCGGATTGGTGAAACGCGAATAGATATTGCCGGCTTTCTGACCGGTGAAACGCAAGGCGGCTTCCTCGGCGCTGCCGAAAACATAACTGGAGGTGGCGAAAATCGGCATGCTGTGCTCATCTTCATGAGTGCGCCTGTGCCCTGCCCTTATGGCCTGAGTTTCCAGAGAATATTCGTTCCAGTTAATGTCTTTCATCGCTTTTATTTTTGTTAGGAAGAAGAAAAAAAGAAATCTCTGCAATGAGAGTTTTACGCCTTATATCTCAACCGCAATTCTGCATTTCAATAATGAAATTCTGCGAATTGCGCTCCGCCTGCGCACTATCGTTCCGCTGGGCTTCGATGTGCTCCAGATAGGCCTCATCGATATCACCGGTAATATATTCATTACTGAAACATGAGGTGTCGAAATGCTTGATGTTCGGGTTCCCTTTGCGGACGGCATCGATCAAGTCATCCAGATCCTGATAAATCATACGGTCGGCCCCGATCGCCGCGCAGACCTCTTCCTCGGAGCGATTATGGGCGATCAGTTCGTGAGCGGCCGGCATGTCGATGCCATAAACATTCGGATAGCGGACAGGCGGCGCGGCGGAGGCGAAATAAACTTTTCTAGCGCCGGCATCACGGGCCATCTGAATAATCTGCTCGGAAGTGGTGCCCCTGACGACCGAATCGTCAACCAGCAAAACATTCTTGCCTTCAAACTCCAGGTCAATGGCGTTTAACTTTTGCCTGACCGATTTTTGCCGCATCTTCTGGCCGGGCATGATAAAAGTCCGGCCGATATAGCGGTTTTTCATGAAGCCTTCGCGGAACTTGACGCCCAGCATATTGGCCATCTGCAGGGCAGCCGTGCGGCTGGTATCGGGAATCGGAATGACGACGTCGATATCATGGTCCGGCCATTCGCGCAGCACTTTCGCCGCCAGTTTCTCGCCCATGCGCAAGCGGGCCTTGTAAACGGAGATATCGTCGATAATGGAATCGGGGCGGGCAAAATAGACATACTCGAAAATGCAGGGGCAGTGGTCGACCACATCGGAGCACTGCTTGGTGTGCAGCACTCCCGACTCCTCGATAAATACGGCTTCACCGGGCTCAAGGTCTCTGATCAGCTCAAAGCCGAGCACATCCAGTGCCACGCTTTCCGAGGCGATCATGAATTCCGGCCCCTGGTCGGATTCTCTCTCACCGAACACTACCGGCCGGATGCCATGAGGATCCCTGAAACCCAATACGCCAAACCCGGCGATCATGATGACGACCGCATAAGCCCCGCGGCAGCGCCGATGCACACCCGATACGGCCGCAAACACATCATCGACGCTTAACTGCAATTTGCCCAGCGCCTGCAACTCATGGGCGAAGACATTCAGCAGAACCTCGGAGTCGGAATCGGTGTTGATATGGCGCTGGTCTTCGACAAACAAGGCTTTTTTCAGCTCTTCGGTGTTCGTCAGATTGCCGTTATGCGCCAGCGTCAGGCCGAAAGGCGAGTTCACATAAAAAGGCTGCGCCTCAGCGGAACTGGTGCAGCCGGCCGTGGGATAACGCACGTGGGCGATGCCCATATTGCCCCTCAGCTTCATCATCTGGTCATTGTTGAACACATCCCGCGCCAACCCGTTCTCTTTGCGCAAATGCAACCGTCCTTTCTCGCAAGTGACGATCCCCGCGGCATCCTGGCCTCGATGTTGCAAAACTGTCAAGGCATCATACAATTCCTGATTAACAGCTTGATGTGAAACGATAGCAGCAATACCACACATTCTTTTTTAACCCGATCCTTACAAATTAAGTTAGCGATAGTTAATGTAACCCGCCATGCCTGACGAATTATGATCCCGCAACCAAAGCGCGAGTGATTGAAAAGGCGGAATAAATTGGGATTCTTTCCACCAGGAATCTTCCGGCAGCGGCGTTAACCCTGCCAGCATGATCATGACCGCGACAACAACCAACCCTCGGATACAGCCCAAAATCATGCCGAGGAATCGGTCGCTGAAGGTCAATCCGGATTTATTGGCCAGTTCTTCTCCCAATAAAAAACTGATCAAGGCTCCGAGAACCAGCGTGATCACGAACAGGCATGCAAACGATGCGGCAATTCTGGCTGGCGGATAGCTGATGGTCGGTTCGAGAAAACGCGAAAATTCACTGCTGAAATTCAGGCCCACCCAGACTCCCAGGACCCAGAACACCAATGAAAACACTTCCCTGCCAAAACCGCGTATCAATCCTGTAATCAGATAGATAAAGACGAGACCGACAATGACAAAATCCACCCAGATCATGCGCCTGCCCGGTTTATCAAATCCTGCGTTTCAATCAGTCTCATTCCGAAACCAGAATGGATTTGATCTTATTTTGCCTGTTCAATTTTTCCTGCATGGCTAGAGCCCGTTTTTGATCCAACTCGGGTCCGACTTTGAGCCGATACAAGGTTTTTCCATTGACCTGAGCGGTTTCCAGTGACACTGGAAACCCTTGTTTACGCAATTCGGTCCATAATGCCGTGGCATTTTCTTCGCGGCTGAAACTGCCTGCGCGGATATACCAGCGCGACAGGCCGGAACCTGATTTTGCAGGCGAGGCTTTCCGCTGCTCGGCGGATTTCTTGGTTTCTACCGGTTTTTCACGAACGGCTTCTTCCGGTATTGATTTTGCAACAACCGTTTTGGACTCTTTCGCAGGTTTTTTAGCCACAACCGGCGCTTTAGCCTCGACTGGTTTTTCGTGATGGATTTTTTCCGGTATGGCTTGAGTTTGAACCTCCATCGGCTCCTCGACCACCTGCGCGGCATCTCCCACGATTTCAACCTCTTGCGCGCCTTCGTCGTCCGCGGGGCCAGGATAGCTCAACTCTTCCTGACTCAATTCAGCCTGGGCAATTTCCGTTTCATCGAGCGGTCTGTCAGGATAAGCCGCACTCTCAACGCTTGAAGGTTCGTCCTTCGGCGTACTCAGAACTTGCTCGGCATTGGCGGGCAATCTGTCCACATTATCTTCGACAATCGGCGCTTCGGGAATAATCAATTCGCTGACGACCTGGCCGCTATTGTCGACAGGATCATCAAACAGCATGGGGATAAAAATGGCAGCCAGCGCCGTCACAACTGCCGCACCAATTAATCGTTGTTTTAACTCTTGATCCATTTTATGAACTCACCTTTTTTCAAATTCAGCCAGGCAATCAGATACCAAGAAGAACGATCCGAAAACCAGTAGCAGATCGCCTTCCCGGGACCGGCTTTTTGCCGCAGCAAATGCGTCGGAAAAACCGTTAAAACCGAAAAACACATTGGACACCGGACTTTGCGCAAAAATCTCACGCATAAGAGATTCCGTGGCCGCCCGGGGATTGGCCAAAGGCGCAAAAAACCAGTCAAAGACCACTGGATGCATAATATCAATCACACCGGCAATGTCTTTATCCTTCATCATCGAAAAAACGGCATGTATGCGCCTGCCGGGAAACACTGCGGTCACATAATCAGCCAGCGTCCTTACCGCCTGGGGATTATGGCCGACATCCAGCAGCACGGGAACGTCGTCATTGATCAATTGAAACCGGCCGGCCAACTGGACCTTTTCCAGCCCTTGCCGAATTGAGGCTTCGCTGACAGGCAGGGTTTCAGCCATTTCGGCTACCGCCAAAATCACCGACGACGCATTACGAAACTGATGCTCGCCTTTTAAGCCCGGTTCAGGCAACTGAGTCAGTTGCCGATCGCCTGCAAACCAGTCCCATCCGGTTGCCCGCCTTTCATAGCCGAAATCCCTGCCCAGGCAATAGAGCCGCGCCTGCTTGTCGGCAGCGACCTGCGCCAGCGATGCGGGCGGCTCTGGATCGCCGACTATGGCGGGCGTAGCGGCCCGGAAAATGCCGGCTTTTTCCCTGCCGATAGCTTCGCGGGTTTCGCCGAGCCAATCGACATGATCGATACAGATACTTGTTATCAGCGCCACGTCGGGGCTGACAATATTAACCGCGTCCAGACGCCCGCCCAAGCCGACTTCGAGCAATTGGATATCCAGGCCGGAACGCCGGAATATATCCAGCGCCGCCAGCGTGCCGAACTCAAAATAACTCAAGGAAATATCGTCGCGAATCGATTCGATCCTGGAAAAGGCCTCGCAAATCAACTCATCCGATACCGGTTTACCGTCTATCTTGATTCTTTCGTTATATTTCAGAATGTGCGGCGAAGTATAAGCCCCGACGCGATAGCCTTGCGCTCTGTAGATGGCTTCAAGGTAAGCGATACACGAGCCTTTGCCGTTAGTGCCGGCAACCGTGATGGTCGGCAGTTTGATACCCTCGGGATTAAGAGCGCGAAAAACCCGCGCCGCCCGTTCCAAGCCCAAGTCTATTGTCAGCGGATGTAAGCTTTCTTGCCAGGCCAGCCAACCTTGGAGCGAATCAAAATGCATCATTGACCGACAATGCCTGAATACTGATAGGCATAAGAAAATTATGCGCCCAGCTCGGGTTGTGGACTATCAGCAAACTCTTCAACTTCGGCAATGACTGTTTCCGGTTCAACCAGGACAAGCGCTTCTACCTCCGGCTCGGCCGGTGCTTCTATTTCCGCCTCCGCCCTGCCTGCCATCAGCATCGATAAAATGCTGGCGATCTTATCGCGCATCTCACGTCTGTCAATGATCATATCGATAGCGCCATGCTCCTGTAAAAATTCGCTGCGCTGAAAACCTTCCGGCAGTTTTTCGCGGACGGTTTGCTCGATGACGCGGGGCCCGGCGAAACCGATCAGCGCCTTAGGCTCGGCAACGTTGATATCGCCCAGCATGGCCAGACTGGCCGATACGCCCCCCATGGTGGGGTCGGTCATGAAGGAAATATAAGGAATGCCCGCTTCGGACAATTTCGTTAATGCGGCGCTGGTCTTCGCCATCTGGAACAATGAAAACAGCGATTCCTGCATACGCGCGCCGCCGCTGGCTGTAAAGACGACAAACGGCGCACCCAAGGCCAGGCTCGTATTAACGCCGCGGACAAATCTTTCGCCCACAACGGAGCCCATCGATCCGCCCATGAAGTTAAAGTCGAAGGCCGCGGCAACGATGTCCTTGCCTTTCAACTTGCCTTTCATGACAATCAATGCATCGCTTTCCTTGGTTTGTTTTTGCGCCTGCGCAATACGGTCTTTATATTTCTTACTGTCTTTGAACTTTAAAGGATCGGTAGGCTTCACGTTCTTGCCGATTTCCTCACGCCCTTCCTCATCCAAAAACATATTCAGCCGTGTTCTGGCCGAAATGCGCAGATGATGTTCGCATTTAGGACAGACGCTGAAGTTTTTCTCCAGCTCAATATTGTAAAGAATCGCATTACAGCTGGGACACTTATTCCACAAGCCTTCCGGAACGGAATTTCTTTTGTTCGATCCGTCTATCCTGATTGTCGAAGGGACTAATTTCTTAAACCAACTCATTACTATACGCTCCGTAGCGCTTCATCATATGTTTACAACGGTAAACCGGCTCGTGGTAAACCATGACATCCGGTTACAGGCGGGCAACCGGATGTCATTGCGTTTTTTACCCTGCCTCAACTGTCCATCGCCTGGCGCATGGCCGACAGCAATTCAACAATTTCCTGTTTAGCCCGTTCAGGGTCATGCAGGTTTGCTTCGATTTTGCTGATCAGAGTGCTGCCGATGACCACGCCGTCACCTATCCCTGCGATAGTCCTGGCGGTTTCGGCATCCTTGACGCCGAAACCGATGCCGACCGGCAAACGGGTATTCGCCCTGATCTGCTTCAGCTTGTTTTCAACGTCGGCCGTGTCCAGATGGCCCGCGCCGGTGACGCCCTTCAGGGAAACGTAATAAAGATACCCGCTGCCCAGGGCATCCATTTTTCTGATGCGTTCATCGCTGCTGTTGGGCGCCAGCAGGAAAATCGGATCGATGCCGCGCGCCTTGAGCAGCGCCGTGCATTCTTCGCCTTCCTCGGGCGGCAGGTCAACCGTCAGCACGCCGTCAATCTGGGCCTCTCGCGCGGCATTGGCGAAATGCTCGTAACCCATGGCTTCGATAGGGTTTAAATAACCCATCAATACCAAAGGGGTATTGGTATCGGTTTTCCTGAATTCCATGGCCAGCGCCAAAGTCTTGCGCAAGCTCATTTTCTGCTCCAGCGCGCGCTCGCTGGCCCGCTGGATGACGGGACCGTCGGCCATCGGATCGGAGAAGGGCACCCCCAGCTCGATGACATCGGCGCCGGCCTTGACCATCGCGTGCATCATCGGCACGGTAAAGCCGGGGTGCGGATCGCCGGCCGTAATGAACGGAATCAAAGCCTTGCGGCCCGCTTTGGAAAGCTCTTCGAATTTAGCGGCTAATCGGCTCACAGTACTATGCCCTCGCGTTGTGCCATTGTATGCATGTCTTTATCGCCACGACCGGACAGACTCACGATGATGATTTCGTCTTTTTTCATGGTCGGGGCCAGCTTCATGGTATAGGCCATCGCATGACTGGACTCCAGCGCTGGAATAATGCCTTCCATGCGGGTCAGGGCATGGAACCCTTCCAAAGCTTCATTATCGGTGATGTTGACGTACTGCGCCCGGCCGGTATCCTTGAGCCAGGCATGCTCGGGGCCTACGCCCGGATAATCCAGGCCGGCCGAGATGGAATGCGTTTCGATGATTTCGCCGTCATCGTCTTCCATCAGATAGGTGCGGTTGCCGTGCAGCACGCCCGGGCGGCCCGCGCATAACGGCGCGGAATGGCGGCCTGTCGCGATGCCGTCGCCGGCGGCTTCAACGCCGTACATTTTGACCGATTCATCGTCGATAAACGGATGGAACAGGCCGATGGCATTGGAACCGCCGCCGACGCAGGCAACCAGCGCATCGGGCAGGCGCCCGGTCATCTCCTGGCATTGCTGTTTGGCTTCGCGCCCGATGATGGCCTGGAAATCCCGAACCATGGCCGGGTAAGGATGCGGGCCTGCCGCGGTGCCGATGATATAAAACGTGTTGTCGACATTGGTGACCCAATCCCGAAGCGCTTCATTCAGCGCGTCTTTCAGGGTTTTCGAACCGGATTCGACGGCGACGACCTTGGCGCCCAGAAGCTTCATGCGGTAAACGTTCAACGCCTGACGCGCCACATCGACAGCGCCCATGTAAACCACGCACTCGAGCCCGAGCCTTGCCGCGACCGTTGCCGTCGCGACGCCATGCTGGCCGGCGCCGGTTTCGGCAATGATGCGCGTCTTGCCCATGCGTTTGGCCAGCAAGGCCTGACCGATCGTGTTGTTGACTTTATGCGCGCCGGTATGATTGAGGTCTTCGCGCTTTAAGTAGATCTGCGCCCCGCCCAGCTCGCGGCTCCAGCGTTCGGCATGATACAAGGGCGAAGGACGGCCGACATAATATTTCAGGTCGGCATCCAGCTCGGCAATGAAATCCGGGTCTGTTAAATACTGCTGATAGGCCGCATTTAATTCCTGAATAGGTGGTATTAATGTTTCTGCTACAAACATTCCGCCGTAAGGGCCGAAATGTCCCCGCTCATCGGGCATATTATATTTTTTTGTCATGTTATTAACTTTTGTCACCCTCATTAACTGCTCTTAAAAATGCCGCCATCTTCAGCGCATCCTTAATCCCCTTTTCCGCCTCCACACCACTGCTGACATCGAGCGCATACGGTCTTACTGCCTGCACGGCCTGCTTTGCATTCTCCGCAGCCAGCCCGCCCGCCAATATGATCGGCAAGGCGCACTGCCGCGGAATCAAATCCCAGTCAAACCGACTGCCTGTTCCGCCTTTGGCATCCGGATGATAGGCATCCAGAAGCAATCCAGACGCATCATGATAGCATTGCGCCAGAGCCGGGATGTTGACATCCTGGCGCATACTGATGGCTTTCATATAACGTTTGTCGTAAATCCGGCAGGCTTCGGCCGGCTCATCGCCATGAAACTGGAGGCAATCGACCGGCACCCGCTCCAGAACCTCGCGTATCCGCGCCTCCTGTTCATCGACAAACAAAGCCACGACGGAGACAAATGCGGGCAAGGCATTGACGATTTTGACGGCCTGCTCGATATCGACATTTCTCGGACTGGGCGGATAGAAAACCAGGCCAATCGCATCCACACCCAATTGAGCCGCGCAAACGGCATCTTCAGCACGGGTAAAACCGCAAATTTTAACGCGAGTTCGCATAAAGTGATATGAGAATTTGTTCAAAAACCAGCCGATTAGGATAACATAAAACCGCACAAGTGGAGCCTGCAATGTATAAAAATTTCGTTATTAAACAATCGCAAGTCCAATAAAAAGGCTGACCTAAACCAGCCTTGTGCGTTTGGCAAGACTGATCCTGAATTTAATGTGTGTGAGTATGCGTGTGACCATCGGCATGCTTGTGAGTGTGCGTATGGCTACCGGCTTCATGCTCATGGTCATGCGTATGACTTTCCGCCGCATGCTCGTGCTCTTGCGCATGGGTATCCGCGACATGCTCGTGCGTATGACTACCCGCCGCATGCTCATGACTGTGAGCATGACTGCCCGCCTCATGCTCGTGATCTTGCTTGAGATCCCCCTCCGTATGCTCATGAACCGGTACTTGACTATCTTCCAGGTTTTGCCGATCGTGCGCATGATCACCCCCGGAGTGCCCCAGAGCGTGCACATGGCCATCCTCCGGCTGCTTGACGGCCTCAACGCCCACGCCGTATTTATAAACCATCAACCCGCCCAGATCGGCGCTCAATATCATCAAGGCGCAAAGCAACGCGGTCGAAGCCAGAAAAAACCCGTTTGCCGCGCCCCGAATCACTCCTCCCCCTGCAATGCGCCAAACCGAAAGCAGGGCAGCAATGACCAGCACAGCAACGCCAATCTGTTCGAGACGCTCCATAAGGCCATGCACATTCTCCCCATGTGCGACAGAATCGGCGGCCATAAAGCCGGAAATCACCGTAAGCGCGGTAGCGACAGTACCAAAATAAAGAAGCCAGCTAGCGGCAGCGCGCCATTGCGCTTTTTTGGCCAGCGTGCCGACTAGATCGACGGCAAAAAATGCCGATAAAAATGCAATGGGAAAATGCACCAGCAACGGATGGAGATTCTGTATGCCGGCCAGTCCGGGCATAATGGCCGGAAAGATGTCTGCCGGCTCTTTGCTTAAAAGTCCTTCGATAAAAGCGAGAAAACCAGCCACACTGTCCGCAACTCCGCCGCCATGGTCGCCATCGCCATGAATCTGGAAAGATAAAAAGTTTCTCATATCAACCATACTTACATAATTTATAGAAAAAGACACCAACCCGAAATATGGATAATTGCGGATCAGAAAAAAAGTCTTGATTTGACCATCGGATCAGTCAAAACGTTTGGCATCGGCCGGCAATTTATCGAATACCGGATGCTTGGCAATGCCATAATGTTCAGGATAATACACCCCGCCTAAATAAAGCCCTTCGGGAGGCGCCGTCATGCCGCCCAGCTTACGGCTTTTCACCTCGAGCAACTGCCGGGTCCAGTCCACAGGCTGCTTACCCATACCGATAGCCATCAGCACACCGGCGATATTTCTGACCATGTGATGCAAAAAGGCATTGGCGGAAATATCCATGATCACTTGATCGCCCTGCCTATAGACATCAATAAAATGCATGATGCGCCAAGGGCTTTTAGACTGGCAGCCCTGCGCCCTGAATGAAGAAAAGTCATGATTGCCGATCAGGTACTGTGCCGCTTGATGCATTTTATCGGCATCCAATGGATTATAGCACCAGGTGACCCGGCCATGCTGCAAGGCCGGCTTGGCCGGACGATTCAGTATGATATAACGATAAAAACGCGCGATGGCGCTATATCTGGCATGGAAATCGCCTACCGCCGCTTTTACCCAGGTAATTTTGACATCATCGGGCAGATTGCTGTTGCCGCCCAGCATCCAGGCATGCAAATCTCTTTTTACATCGACATCAAAATGCACGACTTGTTCAAAAGCATGCACGCCGGCGTCGGTCCTGCCCGCACAGGTCACGGTGACGGGCCGGTCCGCGACTTTCGACAGGGCTTGCTCGAGCGTCTGCTGAACACTGCGTTTGTCGGGCTGCCACTGCCATCCTGAAAAGCCGCTGCCATCGTATTCCACGCCTAAAACGATACGCGCCATTTCCGGTCCCTGCGGACGATCAGCCCGCCACTACAAAACAACATTAAACTTCTCTCTTATCATGCATGAATATAAACAGGCGTCCCTGCCTTCACGCGGTCAAACAAATCCAGCACATCGGCATTTTTCATGCGGATGCAGCCATGCGATTCGGGCTTGCCGTTCATTAATTCGTCGGGACAGCCATGGATGTAAATATACCGCCAGGCCGTATCGACTTCGCCGTAACGGTTTTTCCCCGGCTCCAGCCCGCCCAGCCACAGAATGCGCGTTAAGATCCAGTCCCGCCGCGGATTCTGCCTGCCCAGCTCGGCGCTGTAGATTTCGCCGGTCGGCCGCCTGCCGACAAACACCGCATGCAGCGGCTGGCCGGCGCCGATTTTCGCCCGGATCCTGTGCCAGCCCGTCGGCGTGCACTCGCTGCCCCGGCGCTCGCCGGGGCCGTTTTTGGCCGTGGACACGGCATAGCTTTGCAGGACCTGTCCGTTTTCAACAATGCTCAACTGCTGCCGGCTAATCGAAATATCCAGAAACCCATCGGTTCTCATAAGCCCATCCGGTTTTTTACCTTAACTCGCAGCATTCGTCCATTGACTGCTTTCCGGTTTCACCGATGCGCCACACCGCCAGAAAGCTGACCGCCGCGGCCGCCGACACATAACCGCCCACCCAGGACAGCCCTCCCTGATTGACCAGCAATTGCGAAATATACGGCGCGCATGACGCGCCCAGAATGCCGCCGAGGTTATAGGCCGCGCCCGCTCCCGTATAGCGCACCGCCACCGGAAACAACTCGGGCAGCAAAGCGCCCATCGGCGCGAAGGTCGCGCCCATCAGGAACAGCGACAGCGACAAAAACAGCGTGATTTGCAGCGTTGACCCGCTGCCCAGCATCGGCGCGAGCGTGAAGCCCGCCAGAACGGCGACAAAGCCGCTGCCCAGCAGCACGGGGCTGCGGCCGAATCTGTCGCTGGCCCAGGCCGACAAAGGCGTCGCCAGCGCCATGAACAAGATGGCCACGCACAGCATGCCTAAAAACTGCTGCCTTGGAATCGACAGCGTGTTCGTCCCGTAACTCAGGCAGAATACCGTCGCGGTATAAAACAACGTGTAGCAGACCACCATCGCCAAAGCGCCCAGCAATACCGCGCGCAGATGCTGGCTCAGCAAGGCCGTCAGCGGCATCCTCAAGGGTTGCTGATGCTGCAGCAGCGCCGAAAACTCGGGCGTTTCGGCAAGCTTCAGGCGCACATACAACCCCACCGCGACCAAGACGCCGCTGACCAGGAAAGGCAGGCGCCAGCCCCAGGCCTGAAAGTCCGCATCGCTCAAGCCGACCGCCAGCAGCCAGAAGCTCAAGGTCGCCAGCAAAAAGCCCACGGACGGCCCCAACTGCGGAAACATGCCGTACCAGGCCCGGCGGCCGGCAGGCGCATATTCCGTGGCGAGCAGCACCGCCCCGCCCCATTCTCCGCCCAGGCCCAGCCCTTGCCCGAAGCGCAGCAGGCAAAGCGCAACCGGCGCCCATGCACCCAGCGTGTCATAGCCGGGCAGGCAGCCGATCAGGAACGTGGACAGCCCCATCAACAACAAGGAAGCGGCCAACGTCGCCTTGCGCCCGATCCGGTCGCCGAAATGGCCGAACAGCACTGCCCCCAAGGGCCGCGCGACAAAGGCGATGCCGAACGTCAGGAACGCGCTCATCGCCTGAACCGCCGGATCGCTGTGCGGAAAAAATTCGCGCCCGATCACCAGCGCCGAAGCCGTCGCGTAGATGTAAAAATCATAGAATTCAATCGCCGTACCGATAAAACTGGCAAAGGCGATATGGGCAATCGAGGGCGTCGTGTTCTGGCTTGTCATGGCTTATTCTAACCTGTTGCATGCGGAAATTGCAGGCGCTAAAAGACCATGGACGTTACCGGAATTGGATGCATAACTGAATTCCATGGTCGGCACTGGCTTTATGCGCCCATCCCGGCGCTATAAAAAAGCTAATCACTTTTTCTTTTCGAACAAAGCGATCGATTCCACATGCCCGGTCTGCGGGAACATATCCATGACCCCGGCCTTGACCAGCTTGTAGCCCAGTTCATTGACCAGTATCCCGCCATCGCGGGCCAGCGTCGACGGATTGCACGACACATAAACGATCTGGTCGGGATTCCATTTTTTGAAATGAGACAGCACTTCCGAAGCGCCGGCCCTGGACGGGTCCAGCATGATCTTGTTGTACTTGCGGCTGGCCCAGGGCTGGTCGCTGATGTCCTTGCTCAAATCGGCGGCGTAGAATTCCACGTTCTCTATGTCGTTATGGCGCGCGTTTTCCCTGGCGTGCCTGACCAGCGGCAGATCGCCTTCGACGCCGACGACATGGCCGGCTTTCCGGGCCATCGGCAGCGTAAAATTGCCGAGGCCGCAGAACAGGTCCAGCACGGTATCGTTCTCATTGAGATCCAGCGTATCGAGCACGCGGTTGATCATCTGCCGGTTGATCTCGTAATTGACCTGCGTGAACATGGCCGGCCTGAATTTGAACTGTATGTTCTGGTCCGGCAGCGCATAAGTCGGTATGACTTCCGGCTCGCCGTCCAGCGGCTCGATGGAGTCGGGGCCCTTCGGCTGCAGGCAGATGCTCATGCGGTATTCGCGCCCGAACGCGCGCAAGCGCTCCTTGTCAGCATCGGTCGGCGGCTCCAGCACGCGGATGGCCAGCACGCAATCATCATCGCCGATCGCCACTTCGATCTGCGGGATTTTATCCCTGACCGTCAGGCCGGCGATCATCTCGCCCAACTCAGTCAGCCGCTTGCCCACGACCGGATGCATGACGATACAGCTGTCGATCTCGGCCAGATACGGATGCCGCCTTTCCCTGAAGCCCACCAGCACGCGGTTTTTCTTGGCGACGTATTTGACGCCCATGCGCGCCTTGCGCCGATAGCCCCAATGCGGCCCTTCCAGGGGCTCCCACAGCTTTGGAATCTCCACCTTGCCGATGCGCCTGAACTGCTCGATCAGCAAGTCCTGCTTGATGCGGATTTGCGCGCCTGAATCGACATGCTGAAAACTGCAGCCGCCGCAGACGCCGTAATGCGCGCACGCGGCGTCGACGCGGTCGGCGGCGCGGCTCAATAGGTTGACCACCTTGCCTTCGGCGTAATCCCGGCGGATTTCGGTATAGACGAACTCGACCTTCTCGCCCGGCAGCGACTCGTCGATAAAGACGGCCTTGCCGTCCACATGCGCGACGCCGCGCCCGTCATGCGCCAGGGATTCTATGGTGACTTTGACCGGCGTTTCCGGCATCTGCTTTTTTCTCGATCTGTTACGTGACATGCTTATTGCTTCTGCTTCCAACTTCCGTTGGATGATTGATACCACCACCCCGGCTTGGCATAATTGATCCAGCGGGCGGCAAAGGTTGATTTGATTTGCGCGACCCATTCAGGATGGCCGTTGGCGTTGGCGATGGCCTGATAGAGACGCTGACGGTCGGTATTATCGGCCGCGACCAGTTTGTTGACCTTGTTTCTTTCCTGCAAAGGCACGGCGCCGGCATTTCTGACCGCCAGCATGCCGTCCGTCTTTATGCCGACAAAGCCGGCGCTATAGTAAGGCTTTAACGAAGGGAACCGGCTTTTCATGGACGCCCGTATTTGCCTGATTTCGGGAGTGTTTATGGATAAATCCGCCTCTTCGGCCCGCGCCTGCGAGACCATGACATTGATGACGCTGTCCAGCGACCGGAATACGGCAACCTGCCAGTCGGACAAGCTGGATTGGGGTTCGGTTTCTTCCGGCTCATCCTCCTTCTGGATGCCTTTGATGATTTCATCGGCGGCCTTTTCAGCGGCCGCGGCCGGAAAATAAATATTGATCGTCACACAGGCGGTCAACAACAATGCGCCGAATACGGCTATTTTTCTCATGATTTTCTCCCAATTATTCTATGCGTACTTCATCGGTGGTTGAAATACGTGCCAACCGCTCCATCAACACGGCCCAGTCAACCTGCGGATTATAGCCGATCACGTCGATCCGCGGCAGACCACCGCCTCTAATAAGGTAATAACCCTGCTGTGTGGCTTCCACCCCCATCATCTGACAAACGCCCTCATGCAGATAACACCCTATGCCGATCTTGTCGTACATGAATGTTTCGAAAAAACGCAGGAAACTCCTCGACAGGATATCGGCCGCGCCTCCGCCGCCGATGCGGGCGATGTTCCTGACCGCCTTCTGGCTGATCCGGTGCCTGGAATCGTCGCCGTCGGGCGTGCCCAGCCAGGCGTAAAAACTGACCGGTTGCCAGTTTTCCATATACAACTGCTGGACATAACCCGACAGCCGCCCGGTAATGCCGCCGAACTCAAACCGCCGCGTCAATTGCTCCAGATCCAGGTTGTCGATTTCCAGCTCGGCATGGAACTTCGGGAAAGCGGTAAACAACCCCGACGATGCCAGATTCGTGACCTTGATCTCCCCATCAAAAGCCCTGATGTTCAGCTCGCCCCCCAGGCTCAGCGTTTTATCGCGGTAATCGACACCGGGAATATAACCGCTGATCGTTCCGGACAACGGCGTCCAGTCCAGCACGTTGGATAATTGCTCCAGCGACACCTGATCGACATTGCCTTCGAAGTAAACTTCAGGCTCCCCCTGGGGCCTGGCCTGCCATTTGAACTCATTGACGGCGATAACACCGTCCAAAAAAGGCAACTTAGTCTTCTCGAGCAGGCTGAGAGTTCCCGACCTGGCCAGAAACGAAAGCCGGGCCGGCCCGATAGGCAGGGCTCGCACCTGTAGCCGCTGCCAGACCAATTCGGATTTTTTATTAGAGAATTCGTTGCGGGACCAGTTGATGATGCCGGCGCCGCCCTGAAGCGTCAGACGCCCCGCTTCATCGTTCACGTCCAGATCGTCAAAGCCGGCGCTCAGAGAGGTCAATACGTTCTGATCGACGGCAAAGCCGGCCCTCATCCGTCCCTCCAGCGATACGCCTTCCAATGCCGTCCCATCGAACAAGGGCTTCAGATAGGCCGCCGACAGCCCGGCCAGATCCTCGCTGGTCAGCGTCATATCGGCCTTTTCGATTTTCACGCCATCGTCATAATGAATAACCGCCGCGCCGTTTAAAGCTGCCGCGCCCGGATGATGATAACTGGCCGATCTGATCCCGGCCCGCCGGGTTTTACCGTTCCAATCGCCCTGGGCATCCAGGGCAATCGCTTCAGTACCTACTGCCAGATAGAGAGGCTCGGCATAGATTGCGCCGCCGCGGGCTTCCGTATGGCTCAGCCATTGCCAGACATCGCCGTCTCGGCGGGCCTCCAGCCTTACCGCTAGTTTCAGGCCTTCGGCGGCAAAACGCGCGTCCATGCTCTGCCCCGAGAACTCCTTCACATCGACCGCCGCATCGACGGCATCGATGCTGTCATGCGTACCCGACGCGTTGAGCCAGAGACTGATGCGGCCGTCTTTCAGCTCCGCCGCCGGCAGCTTGATCAATGCCTGCATCTGCTTGACATCGACCCTGCGGGCGCGGATTTTCAGCCGCCATCGATGGCCGATCTCTTCACCCTCCACAGTCAAGCGGCCGCCGGCCCAATCCAGATTGACGAGCGAGAAGGCGCTGCGGTCTTCCGCGGCCTGAAAAGAAAAATCGGCCGCCGGCGACTGCCAGCGTTGCGAGCGGATTTCGGCCCGTCCCTTTGCACAGGCCATGGCATTGCCGCCCCAGGAAAAATCGGTGCAGCAGATATTGGCCAGGCTCAGATCGTCAAAAGGCTTGGGCAGGGTCAGCTTGTCAGCAGTCAAAACCAGCCGTTGCGGGCTTTTAGCCAGTTCCGTCAAGGCGATATGAACACCCTGCAATTGCCAGCCTTTGGCTTCAATGGTCCCGATATGGGCCGAAACGGCATCCAGGGCACTGGCTGGCGACGCGATTAAAAAACAGATGATCGCCAGGAAAATCCTCATCAGTGAAAAGACAATCAGCCCCTGGCTCAGCCTGGAAAAACACCAGTCGACAAATAACGGTCTCCCCGATCGCAAACAATAACCACAATCACGGCATTTTCGACTTCGGCCGACAATCTCAACGCCGCCGACACGGCGCCGCCCGAGGAAATGCCGGCAAAAATGCCCTCCTCGGCCGCCAGGGCGCGCGTGGTATTTTCAGCCGAATCCTGATCGACATCGATAATGCGGTCAACACGCTCGGCCTGGTAGATTTTCGGCAGATATTCCTTGGGCCAGCGCCGGATGCCGGGGATTTTGGACTCGCCTTCCGGCTGCACGCCGATGATCTGGATAGCTGGATTTTGTTCCTTCAGATATTTGGCCGTGCCCATGATCGTGCCGGTCGTGCCCATGGAACTGACGAAATGCGTGATTTTGCCGTGCGTGTCGCGCCAGATTTCAGGGCCCGTGCCTTCGTAATGCGCGCGCGGATTGTCGGGGTTGGAGAACTGATCGAGAATCTTGCCCTTGCCGGCCGCCTCCATGTCCCGCGCCAGATCGATCGCGGCCTCCATGCTGCCGGCCGCCGGCGTCAGGATGATCTCGGCGCCGTAGGCTTTCATCGACGCCCGGCGCTCCTCGCTCATGTTGTCGGGCATGATCAGGGTCATCTTGTAGCCCTTGATGGCCGCGGCCATGGCCAGGGCGATGCCGGTGTTGCCGCTGGTCGCCTCGATCAGCCGGTCGCCGGGCTTGATTTCGCCCCTGGCCTCGGCATGCTTGATCATGCTCAGCGCCGGCCTGTCTTTTACCGAGCCGGCCGGATTGTTGCCTTCCAGCTTGGCCAGAAGGGTGTTGCTGGTGTCGCCGGGCAAACGCTGGAGTCTGACTAACGGCGTATTGCCGACAAAGGATTCGATAGTAGGAAAAGTCATGGCTGTCATTATCGGGTAAAAAAGATGAAGCGATTATCCCATAAAAAGGAACGCCACAGATTCGGTTTTTATTTGCCGATTCCCTATAAAAACTGTTAGATTTCCCGCCTGTTTAATCATTCACCCCTTGATATGCCTATGAACACCGATGATATCGCCCGCGTAAAATCCTATCTGCTCGGCTTGCAGGATCACATCTGCTCCGCCCTGGAAGGCGAAGAACCCGAAGCCCGGTTTATTGAAGACAACTGGGATCGGCCGGAAGGGGGCGGCGGCAGAACGCGCGTGCTCGCGAACGGCCAGGTATTCGAACAGGGCGGCGTGAATTTCTCCCACGTATCCGGCATCAATCTGCCGCCTTCGGCCACGGCCAAGCGCCCCGAACTGGCCGACCGCGAGTTTCAGGCCATGGGCGTGTCGCTGGTCATCCATCCCAACAATCCCTATGTGCCGACCTCACATGCCAATGTGCGCTTCTTTATCGCCGAAAAACCAGGCGAGCCGACCATCTGGTGGTTCGGCGGCGGCTTCGACCTGACGCCGTTTTATCCGTTCCACGAAGATGTCCTGCACTGGCACCGGACGGCGCGCGCCGCCTGCCAGCCTTTTGGCGACCAGGTCTACCCGGCCTACAAAAAATGGTGCGACGAGTATTTTTTCCTCAAGCACCGCAACGAGACGCGCGGCGCCGGCGGGCTGTTTTTCGATGATTTGAACGAGTGGGGGTTTGAACGCTGCTTTGAATTCATGCAAAGCGTCGGCAACCATTATACCGAGGCCTATCTGCCCATCGTGCAGAAGCGCAAGGAGACGCCTTTCGGCGAGCGGGAGCGCGATTTCCAGCTTTACCGCCGGGGCCGCTATGTCGAATTCAACCTGGTCTACGACAGAGGCACGCTGTTCGGCCTGCAATCGGGCGGCCGGACCGAATCGATCCTGATGTCCATGCCGCCTGTCGCCCATTGGCGCTACAACTGGCAACCCGAACCCGGCAGTGCCGAGGCGCGGCTTTATGAGCGGTATCTGAAACCGCAGGACTGGCTGGACGGTAACTGATTCAAAAAATTGGACGCAGGCCTTGAAAGCCCGCCTGCGTCCGGAATTGGCAGGCTTTCAGGACCTGCTGTTTATGATGCGCTTACTGCAGTGCGGAAAAGGTATAAGTGTAATCATTGTCTTTCATAGGCATATGGCACGCAAAGCACTCCTTCACCTTAGCTTCCTCATGCATGACCAGCTTGTTGCCGTCCCAATGCGCAAATCCCCAACCGCCGGTAGCGGCGTATTTCTTACTGTCCTTGATCATGGCTTCGGCTCCGGCGAACTCGCCGGGTACGACCGCTTGCGGCCAATTAGGATGCGCTCGCTCTTTCCATACCACTTTGGCTAAAACCGCACCGTCCGGCCAGGGTTTGGTCTGGCCTTTGCGCGCGGCTTCTATGGCCGCATCGTTGCCCAAAATGGCGCGCAGGGTTTGTTTATCGGTCCGATGAGACACCGATAGCAAGCGCCAGTCCTGATATTCGCCGTGCACCGGCTTGGCGGGCGCTGGCGCTGTTTTGGTTTCTGCCGTCGTTGTTGCCGACAGTATTAACAATATTACGGTAAGAGAGAATCTAAACTTAAGATTCCGCGTTTTTCTCATATCACTTCTCCACTTCAGGATACATTTTTAAACTTCACAGTGTCGCTGTCGCCCTTCATTGAATCCGGGCCCCAAGGATAGCCCTTTGACACAAGCTCAACTGCGATCTTAACTTATATCAGAAAGCTACTGGCTTACCTACTGTTTTATTAATATCTCTCAATAGCTGACTATTCAAATAATCCGGTTTTATAAATATAAATCAGGAAAAACCCGCCCTCGATATATTCAAAACATCAATGCCAATATATACATTAATGTTTAACTCTAGAATCAGGATTAATTCTCTAAAATTTCGGAATATCAATATCTAATTTAAATGTAGCTTAAGCAAGATTACTTATTCTTCTACCCACTGCTATTTTTATTAAAACTTTCAAGTGTCATTTTTAAACAAATGAGATTCATATCACATTTTATTCTTTGCCAATCCTTCTAAAATGTTATCCGCATCTCATTTTTCGCTTTTTTTCATACCCTTAATTCTACTATTCCTATTTCCTAGTTTTACAGTATATAAATCCTAATTGGCAGCCCCTAAAATGAAATTCAAAAATATTTTCACCATATCGCTGATAGCTTCATCAATAATTATATTAAGGCCCGCTTTTGCAGAAAAAGGACTTGCTCCTGATTTATTTGAAGATTTAGGTATTCAGCATCCTATAAATAAGAAATTACCTGTACAACCAATAAATAAAATATTACCTGTAAAAGCGGTCAAAGGCAGAAACCGTACCGTTACGGTTCGCACCGATCTATTGCAGTCAGATGCGCTGACGCTCAATCTTTTTGATGACATTGTGGCGCTGGCCGTTCGCGACCGCCTGATCGACAAGGTCAAAGGCAGCAGCACCTGGATCGGTCATATTGAAGGCGAGCCTGAAAGCGAGGTCTTCTTGACTACCCGCGGTCAAACCACATTTGGAACGGTTCAGATAGGTGGAGATCTTTACGAGGTAGAGTCAAAAGGCAACAACCAATACGAAATCACGCAGGTTGATCCGAGTAAAAATCCCAAAGAAAATGACGATGCCATAGCCCCGGACATGCCAACCGACGATGCCGAGATTGACGGCGAACCCACGGCAGCCAAGCCTGCCACAAGCGCTGCAGCCGCCGGCACAGTCATCGACCTGATGGTACTCTATACGCCGAAAGCAAAAACCAATGCCTTGGGACAGGAAGGCATCGAGGCCAAGATAGCCAATGCGGTAGCCAAAGCCAACCAGGCCTATATCAACAGCAAGATTGATATGCAGATCAACGTCGTCTATATGGGGGAAATCAACTATACCGAGACCGGCGATATGTCGAAAAGCCTGTCCGACCTGAAAGGCATCAGCGACGGCAAAATGGATGCGGCTCACAGCTTGCGCAACCAATACGGCGCCGATCAGGTGGCGCTGGTTACCGCCGACGGCGGCTATTGCGGCATCGGCTATGTCATGAGCAGTCCAGGCAGTTCATTTGCTTCTTACGCATTCAGCGTGGTGCATGACGATTCCAGCTATGCCTGCCTGTCCAATCAAACCCTGGCTCACGAATTAGGACACAATCAGGGCGATCAGCATGACAGAGCCAATGCATCCAATCCCGGCGCCTACGATTATTCTTACGGCTACCGGTTATGCCAGAGCGGCGGATTCCGGACGATCATGTCCTATAGCTGCAGCGGAGGGGCCCGAGTCAGCTATTTCTCCAACCCGAATGTCATGCTGACGACTGGCCAGCCAACAGGCAGCGCGACAGAAAACAACGCGCTGTCGATGAACAATACCAAAGCCATCGTTGCCGCATTCAGGTCCGGGTCCGTTTCGACCGCCACGCCCAACGCCCCCGGCAATCTGGCCGCTTCCGCGCTTTCCGACAGTGAAATCTCTCTGACATGGTCCGACAACTCCAGCAATGAAACCGGCTTCAGGCTGGAGAGATCCGCCGATGGCAGCAACTGGACCGAGATTGCGGTAACCGGCAGCAACACAACCAGCTTTACCGATACGGGCCTTGAGGAATCGACAACTTACCAGTACCGGGCCCGCGCCTATAACAGCAACGGCAACTCAAGCTATTCCAACATCGGCAATGCAACCACGAAGGCTTCAGCTTCCTCAACAACATCAACATGCACCCAAAATACGCCGGCATTGACCATGGAACCGAGTGCCTTATACAGCACGGGAGGAGAAACGATAAAATACAATATTTCCTTGAGCAATCAGGATACGTCAACCTGCGGCGTCAGCACGTTCACCTTGACCGGTGATGGCGGCGTCGCAATAGGCTCCTACACAATGACGCCCGCCAGCTCCACCTCCGCCGTCTGGTCCATTACCGCGCCGAGCACGGACGGCCCCTATACAAGATCAGTGACCGCATCCGCAGCCGGCCATGCCAGCGCGACGAAGTCAGCGACAGTAACCGTGGACAGCACTCCGCCTACCGCACCGGGCAACCTCAAAGCGTTTCCCTTTTCAAGCTGGGTGATGCTTTCCTGGACGGCGTCGACGGACTCAGGCTCTGGCCTATCCAAATACGTCATTAAACGCAACAACGTCGCCATAGCTGCCACGACCAGTACTCAATATACCGACAGACCGGGCGCCAAGGGTTCCTTTATTTATACCGTGGAAGCAATCGACAAAGTGGGGAATGTGAAAGCAAGCAGCGTTTCAGTTTCAACAAATTCCAGCAAAAGCAAGACGAGCTTCAGTTACGGGCAAATAACATCACAGCAGGAAAAAAAGTAAACAATACTTGATAAAAAGGGCGCTTCAGCGCCCTTTTTTGTGCGTAACACTTTTCAAGCTGGCTTAGAAAAAAGAGGCGTAAAACCTTGTGGGCAACTTTTCAAGGACAAAAAAACGGAGCCCGAAGGCTCCGTTTTTTATTAATCCTCCAACGCGACATTGATCTTTTTCGGTTGGACCGCTTCACGCTTTGGGATGACGATTTCAAGCACCCCATGTCTTGACTTGGCGCTGATGCCCTCGGCATTGGCCGTGTCCGGCAAGCTGAACCGCCGGTAAAAAGAGCCGTGAGTACGCTCGACACGCTTATAACCTTCCCGCTGGATTTTGGCTTCGGTCTTCTTTTCGCCTTTGATGGTCAATACGCCTTCTTCCATACTCAAATCGATATCTTCCATGGGGAGGGTGTAAAAATTTCCGTGTAAACCGCCGTTAAAAAATCTCCGGAAACCGATCCTCATAGAGAATCATAAACAGGACTTACGCAAGGACCATTTTGAGCGATGGATTCTTCAGTTGCTGGATGAGGTAGTCATCCAGTAAGCCCTGTTTGAGTTGATAGACCGTGCGACCGGTTTGAGCCGCCAAGTGCTTGAGTCGG
>Ga0196965_1000090_pt1 | contig 72606 bp, 75 predicted proteins | sample S1_20metaG_FD_148668 | JGI IMG/M metagenome (GOLD analysis project Ga0196965, IMG submission 148668) | Soil microbial communities from Anza Borrego desert, Southern California, United States - S1_20 | ecosystem: Environmental > Terrestrial > Soil > Desert | place: USA: California | collected...
TCGAGCCCGGCAACAGCGAGTGGCAGCGCGACTTGTCGGTCAGCTTCTACAAGCTCGGTGATGCCGAGGTGGCGGCGGGCAACCTCGGCGCTGCGCGCGAGCGCTTCGAGGCGGGGCTCGCCATCGCCGAGAGGCTGGCCGCGCTCGAGCCCGGCAACAGCGAGTGGCAGCGCGATTTGTCGGTGAGCTTCAACAGGCTCGGCGATGTCGAGGTGGCGGCGGGCAATCTCGGCGCGGCGCGGGAGCGCTTCGAGGCGGGGCTCGCCATCGCCGAGAGGCTGGCCGCGCTCGAGCCCGGCAACAGCCAGTGGCAGCGCGACCTGTCGCTCAGCTTCAACAAGCTCGGCGATGTCGAGCGGGCGGCGGGCAATCTTGGCGCGGCGCGGGAGCGCTTCGAGGCGGACCTCGCCATCGCCGATAGGCTGGCCGCGCTCGAGCCTGGCAATAGCGAGTGGCAGCGCGACCTTTACGTCAGCCTCGACCGGTTGGCTCGGATCGGCGAAGCCGAAGGCGATCCGGCGGCGGCGATCGCGCATTACCAACGGGCGGAAGTGATAATGGCGGCGCTGGCGGAGCGCTCGCCGAGCCATCCGGCCTATGCCCGGGATCTCGCGCAAATCCGCGCCGAGCTTGCCCGGCTGGGCGGGAAGGCGGCTCCGTCCGGCCGGCTTTAACTTGCCGCCCCCTTCCCCTATTTCCCCTCCGTCCGGCGGGCGTTAAGCGCCTGCGGCGGCTCAGGATAAGCGCGATGGGAAGAGGCGAGGACGCCCGCCCGGGCCGCGCGCCTTAATCAGGCTGCATCCCGAACCGTAATCTCCCCAACCCCGTCGTGCCGCGGACCGATGGCGATCTCTATGTCGTGCCCCAAGGCCCGCAGACACGCCTCGAGCTTCGCCTGGCTGATGTCGTCCAGCTTGCCCCGGACGATCAGGGAGAGCTTCGGCTGGGTGATCCCCATCCGAGCCGCCGCCTCGCGCTGGGTGAGCTCCATCTCGGCGATCGACTTCTGGATTCGAATGGCCAGCTTCGCCTTCACGACGAACACGGGGTCGAGCCGCAGCTCGTCGAGAACGCTCCTGCCGGCCGGAGTGACATGACCGCTCATCACAATCCTTTCATCGCTTCTCGCGCCTTCGCCGCCTCGATCCGCCGTACCTCCGCCAGCCGCGCGTCAATCGCCTCCCTGTCCCGCTTGGGCAGGGCCCGGCCCCGTGTCGACTTCTTCTTGAAGCAGTGCAGCACGTAGATCACGTCGCGATAATGCGCCGTGTAGACGGCACGGTAGGTGTCGCCGTCGTCATCCTCGAGAAGCTCCACCAATGCGGGCCTGAACGCCGCCAGCGTCTTGGCACCCTCGAACGGCAGATTGTTCTGCGCCAGTCCGAGGGCGTAGCCGAAGGTCCGCTGCACCGCCTCCGGCATGTCGCAAAGATCCTTGTAGCTGCTCCCTCGCCAGTCGATCGGCTTCTCACCCATGCGTCCGGCCCCCGGTTTATACCATAAGTGGTATCAGACTGCAAACCTCCCTTCCTTGCGCTATTGCCCGCGGCACCCAAAATCCGGATGCAGGCTCGCGCCGGCCTGCGTCACACTCTCGGCATCTTCGCGCCTTCGTGCCTTCCGACCAAAACTGAGTACGTACCTCGGCCTGAAGTCAGGGCACCGGTTGCTCCGAGGGTCGTCACCCCGGACTTGATCCGGGGTCTATGAACTTCGAAAGGGCGCAAGCTCAGCCGGCGATGTTCATGGATTCCGGCTTTCGCCGGAAGGACGCAGGCAGGCGCCCCGCCCGCCTTCAAACCCGCTTGCCCCTCTCACGCCCTTCCCCTATATCCCCCTCCGTCCAGCGGGCGCTAAGCGCCTGTGGAGGCTCGGCTAAGGCTCAGCGCGCGTAAGGTAGAGGCGAAGACGCCCGCCTGCGACGCGCTCTTTTTGCTTTCTCGGCTTCTCCGCTCGCCAAGAGCCCGCAGGATGCTTTCGCCGCATGAGGCGGCGGGGGCGGACACATTCTGAAGACCGGGGGAGACAACCCCTGGCCGGAATAAAAGCAACGAAGGATTACCAAGCTTATGGCCACCACGGCGATGCCGACCCGCGACGATTTCGCGAAACTTCTCAATGAGACCCTCGGCGGCGAGAATGAGGGCTTCGAGGGCAAGGTCGTCAAGGGGACGGTCACCGCGATCGAGAACGACATGGCCGTGATCGACGTCGGGCTGAAGAGCGAGGGCCGGGTCGCCCTCCGCGAGTTCGCCGCTCCGGGCCAGAAGGCCGAGATCGCCGTCGGCGACGTCGTCGACGTCTATGTCGACCGGGTCGAGAACCACCAGGGCGAGGCGATGCTGTCGCGCGACCGCGCCCGCCGCGAGGCCGCCTGGGACAAGCTCGAGACCGAGTTCACCGCCGGCAACCGCGTGGAAGGGATCATCTTCGGGCGCGTGAAGGGCGGCTTCACCGTCGATCTGGGCGGCGCCGTCGCCTTCCTTCCCGGCTCGCAGGTCGACATCCGCCCGGTCCGCGACGTCACCCCGCTGATGGACATCCCGCAGGCCTTCCAGATTTTGAAGATGGACCGCCGCCGCGGCAACATCGTCGTCTCGCGCCGAGCCATCCTCGAAGAGACCCGCGCCGAGCAGCGCTCGGGCCTGATCATGAGCCTCGCCGAGGGCCAGGTCGTCGACGGCGTCGTCAAGAACATCACCGATTACGGCGCCTTCGTCGATCTCGGCGGGATCGACGGGCTGCTCCACGTCACCGACATTTCCTACAAGCGAGTCAACCACCCGTCCGAGGTGATCAACATCGGCGACACGGTGAAGGTGCAGATCATCCGCATCAACCGCGAGACCCAGCGAATCTCGCTCGGGATGAAACAGCTCGAGGCGGATCCGTGGGAGGGCGCCGGAGCGAAATATCCGGTCGCCGGCGTGTTCAAGGGCCGGGTGACCAACATCACCGAATACGGCGCCTTCGTCGAGCTCGAGCCGGGGATCGAGGGCCTCGTCCACGTCTCCGAGATGAGCTGGACCAAGAAGAACGTCCATCCGGGCAAGATCGTCTCGACCTCGCAGGAGGTGGACGTCTCGGTGCTCGAGGTCGACGAGGAGAAGCGCCGGATCTCGCTCGGCCTCAAGCAGGCCCAGGCCAATCCGTGGGAGGCCTTCGCGGCGTCGCACCCGGTCGGAACCGAGGTCGAGGGCGAGGTCAAGAACGCGACCGAGTTCGGCCTGTTCGTCGGCCTGGACGGCGACGTCGACGGGATGGTCCACATGTCGGACATCGCCTGGGGCGTGACCGGCGAGGAGGCGCTCAACCTTCACCGCAAGGGCGAGACGGTGAAGGCGGTCGTGCTCGACGTCGACGTCGAGAAGGAGCGCATCTCGCTGGGCATGAAGCAGCTCGAGCGCGGCGGGGTCGCCAAGGGTGGAACCTCGGCCGCGGGCGGCGGCGTCAACAAGAACGAGACGGTCACCGTGACCGTGCTCGAGGTCCGCGACGGCGGGCTCGAGGTCCAGGTCGGCGACGACGGGCCGACGGGCTTCATCAAGCGCACCGATCTCGGCCGCGACCGCGACGAGCAGAGGCCGGAGCGCTTCCAGGTCGGGCAGAAGTTCGACGCCCTGGTGATCGGCTTCGACCGCTCGAAGAAGCCGAACTTCTCGATCAAGGCGCTCCAGATCCACGAGGAGAAGCAGGCCGTCGCCCAGTACGGCTCCTCCGACTCCGGCGCGTCGCTCGGCGACATCCTCGGCGAAGCGCTGAAAAACAAAGCCAAGGACTAATCCGACGGGAGGGCGGGCCGCCGGGCGGCCCGTCCTTCGCCGAGCTGCACCGGATGTGCGGCAAGGGTCGAATTTTCCTCGTCTTTTTCAACCTCAGATATTGCGTTCCCCGCAAATTTGAGATTTAACTTGGGTTAGCGGGTCTTGCATCGGGGGTGAGGCAATATCCGCATTGACCGTTTTTCTCACGTTGGGGGGAAGCTGTGATCCGTTCCGAGCTCGTGCAGATGCTTTGCGATGATCATCCCGATCTCACCGGCAAGGAGATCGAGCGGGTGGTGTCGGCCTTTTTCGATTCCATCACCGAGCAGCTGCAGCATGGCGGCCGGGTCGAGCTTCGCGGCTTCGGCGCCTTCTCGACTCGCGAGCGCGACGCCCGCAAGGGCCGCAACCCGCGCACCGGCGACGCGGTCGACGTCGACGCCAAGCGCGTGCCCTATTTCAAGCCCGGCAAGGAAATGCGCGAGCGCCTGAACGTCTGAGCCGAGGCCAATTGCCTCTCGCCGCGAAGCGGCATTATCCCTTTTCCGCCTAACGCCTTCGTGCCTTCGTGCCTTCTCTCAAAAAAGACAGGCGCTTCGCCTGATGGGTAAAGCACATCCGCAATCGGCTTTCGCCGCTGAGCCGATCATGGCATGCCGGGCCGGTGCGGACGTGGCGGAACCGGTAGACGCCGGAGACTTAAAATCTCCTGCCCCTCGGGGCGTGCGGGTTCGAGTCCCGCCGTCCGCACCAGCCACTGGATAGGCCAATAAGGCTAGAGCTGTGGAGCCCACATGAAGCAGCGTGCTTTCAACAAGCCTGAAAGCCTGGCCTCCAGGGGCAAGAAACCGATGGCCAGCCTGCACACGATGCTGATGGAGCAGCTCACCGCCATCCCTGACATGTTCATCTCAAAGATGATCAAACGGAAGATCGAGGACGCCGGCGGGAAAGCACCGGAACAGCTTGTGCAAGCTCTGGTCGATCACATCTCCAACGGGGAGGACTCTCCGTTTGAATGGCACGATGAGCACGCGGAAGACCTTGATTTAGATATCGAAATTGACGCCGCGGATGTCGAATCCGTGATCCAGGAAATCGACGACTTCAACAAGACAAAATTGCCTGACCTAATCGAAAGCGTCACCAAGGAAGCTGGAGTGATCATCCTCCGCTCGCTGGAAAGAGATTGGCCTGAGCAAAAGTCGTTTGAAGAGGCTCAGATGGAGGTGTTTCGCTACAACCTCGAAGAGCGATGGGGAAAAGCTTTCGACGTCCTCCGCATGATGTACACCGTCGCACGTGAACTTGGTAATGAAGCGGCGAAGAGACAGCGGCGTTCGCGCAGCTCCAAACAAGCGGCGCTTCGCGAGACGCTCCTTCGACTTCACGCGCGCGCTTGCCAAGTCACTGCGGAAATAATTTGCCTGATGGCGAACGGTTATGCGGACGGCGCCATGGCCCGATGGCGCACCCTGCATGAGATCACTGTCGTCGCCTCGGTTATCGCTCAACACGGAAACGGTCTCGCCGTACGTTATCTGGATCACGAAGCCATCGAAGCAAAACGCGCGATGGATCGCTTTCTCGTATCACATGAGGCTCTGGGATATCCGGCGCCGTCCCCGCGCGAAATCAAAAGAGTCGAACGACTCTATGAGGAGCGCCTAACAACTTATGGAAATAATTTCGGGTCCCAGTATGGATGGGCCGCGCATCACCTCGGGCTGAAGAAGCCGCGCTTCGACGATCTGGAAGTGGCCGCTGGCAAGGTGGCCATGCGGCCTCATTATCAAATGGCCAGCTACAACGTTCATGCCAGCTCGAAGGGCATCGCCTTTCGCTTAGGGCTACTCGACGGCGAAGGTCTGGGACAGCCGGTGGCGCTGGCCGGCGCGAGTAATGCCGGTTTCTCCGATCCGGCCCAGAACACCGCGCAATCGCTTACCCAGATCACAGGATTGTTATTCGGCTCAAACTGGCGCTTCGACCGAATGATTGAGATGCGCATCCTGCTGGACCTCAGAGATAAATTGCCTCGAATCCTGTTGCGCGCCGAACGGCGCCTGGAGAGAGATCACCGTCAATTCTTGAAAAAGTTGCGCGACCGGAAGGCCAAGCGGGCGAGATGACCTCGTCCACAAGCACCCACCCAGTCTGAGCGCTAAGGCCTCGCGCGACCGCCAAAAGCGCCAGCGACCAAGTCGCACTCGGCAGGCTTGCTCTCACCGGCATCGCTCGGTTGCATCGACACCTGACCCTGCCCCTCGAGCCATGCGAGTCCGAGACTCGCGGCCCGCGCCAGCCGCTCGCCATAGCCCGTTAAGTCCCTGCGTTTCATTGGCTTTTCATCCGGCGCCGGTTCTGCTACAGAGGGGCGGCCCGGGGTGGGGATATTCCTTGAATTTGGCGCTTTCGCCGCGGATGCGGTTTCTTTCGGTATTTGCCTTGCTTCTCGCGGCCGGCTGCAGCGGCCATTCGCGGGAGCAGATCGCGCGCGTGAAGTCGATCGAGGCGCGGGTCGTCCGGAACGAGGCGCCTCCGACGGACCCGGCCGCGGTCGCGCCCCTGTCGCTGGCGGAGCTCGTGGAGCGAGCTCAGCAGCGGTCGCCCGAGACTCTGCGCAGCGAATTGCGCGGCATCGTCGACGAGGCGGATTTCGACCAGCAGGCCACGGCCGGACTGCCCCGAATTGGGGTCGATGCCGATTACGGCCGCCCGGCGCTCCTCAGGCGCGACGAATCCGGCGGTCTGCTCCGGGTCTCTCCTGGGTTGCAATGGGACGTGGTTCGGATGCTGCAGATGGGCCGGATGAAGCGCCTGCGCGTCCGCTCGAAGGAAGCCGCCGCCCTCCAGCAACAGCTCGCTCACGAGCAGGTGGAGCTCGAAGTCGTCCGCCGCTACGCGGAGCTCGAAGCCGCGCGCGCCGCCGCCGCACTCGCCGAAGCCCGTGCCGCCTCGGCCGCGCGCGCCGCGCGTATCGCCGAGCTGCAGGGCGCGACCGACGCGGCGGCGCCCGAGACGATCGGCGACGCGGCCCTCCTCGACCGCCAGCTCCGGCAGGCGCGAGGCCGCGCCGAGCTGGCGCACGCGCGCCTGGCCTCGCTGTGCGGCCTCCGGCCGGGGGAACGGGCCGCGGCCTTCGCCGAGACCGGCAAGGCTCCCGATCCGCTGCCGCTCGGCGACTATCTGCAGGCCGTGCTCGCCGCTTCCGAAGGGCTGAAGCTCGCCGACGTCCGTACCGCCCTGGCCGCCGAGCGGGCGCGAATGACAAAGGCCGAGCGCTGGTCGCTGTTCCGGCTGTCCTCGAGCGGGGGCGATCTCCTGCAATTGCTGTCGGCCTCGCCGTTCGCGGTGCTGAACTGGACCTATGCCCTGCTCGACCAGGGCGATTTCAACCGGCGCCTCGTCAAGGCGCGAGCCGATGCCTTGCTTTCGCGTCTGGACCGGCAGGACGAAGCCGACCGGCTGCTCGACACGGGCGGGCGAGTGTGGCTGGCGCTGCTCGACGCGGCCGTCGAGCGCGGCAAGGCCGGCGAAGCCCTGCGGCAGGCGAAGCTCGCCCACCGCATCGCCGCCGCCCAGGTTGCGGACGGCGCCGCCCCGCCCCTCCTCGAGCGGAATGCGGAGCTCGCGCTCGCCTCGGCCGAGACCGATTTGCGGCTCCGGACGCTCGACCATATGATTGCGCGCACCCAATACAGGCTGCTCGGCGGGACCGACGGGGGCGGAGGGCAGGCGGCATGAAGTATCTGATCGCCGCGGCCGGGCTCGGGCTGATGTCGCTGATAGGAGTCGCCGCCCTCTACGCCACGGGCGACGGCGTTCCCGCCGCCGCGGCGCCCGCATCCGGGACGGCGCAGGTGGTCCGGCGCGCCGTGACCCGAACCGCCACCTTCCAGGGCAGCGTCGAATATGGCGCCCAGATCGAGATCGCGGCGCCTCGCGACGGCCTCCTGGCGGAGGTCCCCGTCCGGGTCGGCCAGCGGGTCGCGGCGGGCCAGCTGCTCGCCCGCTTCGACGGGTCCGGCCTGGCGCTGGAGCGGGACGAGCTCGCCCGCGAAAGCAGCCGCCACGCCAACTGGCTCGCCCAGGTTTATCCGGCGCAGCGCCGGAGCCTCGACAGCGCCGGCCGGGCGCTCGACCTCAAGCTGCGCCAGGAAGTGGGGGCACTTGCCGCCAAGCTGCGCGCCACCCGCGAAGCCCGCTCCGAAGGGATCGCCACGCCGGCCGACGTCGCCGCGGCGGAGCGCGAGCTGGGCAATGCGACGGCGCGCGCGAACGGCGAAAGGGCGGCGCATGCGGCACAGATCAGCGCGCTGGGCCAGCAGCGGCTCGAAGCCGAGCTGGGGCGCTCGTCGGCCGGAGGCAAGGGCCGCTCGCTGAGCGGCGGGGCGGCGACGGGCTCGCTTCGAGCCCCTTTCCCCGCCACCGTCGCCGCCGTCTCTATCCAGCCTTACGGCCCGACGCGGGTCGCGGCCGGAACGCATCTGGTGACGCTCGTCGACACCGCCTCCTTCACCCTGGCGGTGCCGGTCCCGCCGTCGGAGATCGCCCGTCTCAGCCAGAGCGCGCCGGTGAGCTGCTTCCTGCCGCGCCGCGGCCGGTCCGTCCCCTGCCGTCTTCTCGGCATCGTCAAGGGGGAGCAGGGCTATGTCGCGCGTTTCTCCCTTTCCGGCCTGGGCGATCTGGAGCGCGGCGAAGCCGGGGACGTGCGGCTCAACGAAATCGGGCCGAGGGACTCGCTGACGGTTCCGCAGGCCGCGCTGAGCCGCAACGGCGACACCGTCGGAGTCCGGGTCCTGCGGGGCGGGCAAGCCGCCTTCGTCCCCGTCGCGGTGCGCTTCTTCGGCGAAGCCGAGGTCGCGGTGTCGGGCGATTTAAGGCCGGGCGAGCGCGTCCTGCTCGACTGATGACGCCTGCCCTGATCAGCTTGCGGGACATTTCCAAGGTCTACCGCAGCGGCGAGCGGGACGTGCGCGCCCTGAGCGGAATCGACCTCGACATCGCGGCCGGCGAGGCGGTGTGCGTCGTGGGGCGTTCCGGATCGGGCAAGACCACGCTGCTGGACATATTGGCCACCCTCCTTCGGCCCAGCGGGGGCGTGTATCGCCTCGACGGGGAGGACGTTTCGGCGGCCGGCGAGCGCGACCTCGCCCGCATCCGCAACCGCCGCTTCGGCTTCGTCTTCCAGTCCTTCCACCTGCTCGGCGAGCTCAACGTCCTCCAGAACGTGTGCCTTCCCTCCCGCTACCGCGGCGGGGAGGATCTGAAGCCCGCCGCTTCGCGCTGGCTGGAGGCACTCGGCCTGGAAGATCTTTGCGATCGACGCCCTTCCGAGCTTTCCGGCGGGCAACAGCAGCGCGTCGCCATAGCCCGTGCGCTGGTTACCAACCCGGACGTCCTTCTCGCCGACGAGCCGACGGGCAATCTCGATTCGGAAACCGGCAACGATGTCGTAAGATTGCTCCTTGATGTCGGACGCGCCGGCCGTACCCTGATCCTGGTCACTCACGACCGGGATATCGCCGCCAGGTTCGACCGGCGAATCGAGCTCGCCGACGGAAGGCTCGTCGCGGCATGATCGCGACGCGCCTCCCGCTTCGCCAGTCGCTTTACGTGCTCAATCTCGCTGTCGGCATGCTGCTGTTCGTCTGCGCCTTCAGCTTCATGGGCGCGGTCACGCGCAGCATCACGCTCGGGCTCGACCGATTCGGCAGCGACGCCATCATCGTCAGCAAGCCCGACGCAGGCTTCACCAATCGCCCGGATCCGGCCTCGCTCGACCGCGCCGACGTGGCGCGGCTGCGTTCGGCGCTCGGCGACCGCTTCGAGATCTCACCGGTGGCCCGGAGCGTCGCCCCGGTGAGCGCCGGGCGCGACGAGGAGCTGGTGACGGTCTGGCGGGCCGATCCGTCCCTGTTCGAAGCCGCGGGGCTCGAGATCGTGGAGGGGCGCGCCTTTTCGCAATTCGAGGCGGCGACTCGGGCCGATGTCTGCCTGGTGAGCGCCGACATCCTCGAATCCCTCGGCGGCCGGAACGGCTCGAAGCTTCGACAGATCAGCGTCGAGGGACGGTCCTGCCGGGTCATCGGCACCGTCTCCTCGGCGGAGACGATTCCCAATTTCACCGTCGCCGAAGCAGTCTATTTGCCGTTCGGCACCGGCCCTCGCGCCAATCCCGCGGAGAGCGCACCCGTCACCCAGATTTTCCTGCGGGACCGCAGCGGAACGCCCGATGCGGCGGCCGGCCAGAGGATCCGGAGCGCGCTCGCCGCCTCCGATGCGGGCAGGCTCGACATCTGGTTCGCGAGCGACTTCTGGACCTTGCGTACCGGAATCGCCAACAGCCTGTGGCTGCTGGTCCTGCTCATGTCGTGCGTGGTGTTGGGGCTGGCCGCGCTCGGGCTCGCCAACAGCCTGTCGCTCGACGTCCTGCAAAGGCGGGGCGAGATCGGGCTCAGGATCGCGCTCGGCGCGACCCGTCGGGACATTTTCGCGATGTTTCTGGCGCAGGGGCTTGGCGTGGTGCTCGCCGGCGGCCTGCTCGGCTCGGCGGCGGGCGCGCTTCTCAGCCTCTACGTTCTCGGCCCGCTGGTAAGCGGATCCGATCTGCTGGCGGGGGGCGAGATGAGCATCGACGCCACCACGCTGGCCGCCGCTCTGCTGGTCCTCGCCTGTACGTCATTCGCCGCCTGCTTCGTACCGGCGCGACAGGCGATGAAGGTCGATCCTTCGCTGGCGATCCGGAACCTGTAGGCGCCGGATCGCAGCGGCCATCCCGCCGAGCCTTTACTACCCGTCGGCGAGCTGGGCACATTCCTCGCGCGACTTGACCTCGACCGTCTTGAGGAGGATTTTCTGCCCCCCGAACGTCGTATAGAGCGCGCAGGTATAGGTCTTGCCCTTGCAGGCGCTGAGCGCCACCAGACACAGAAGCGGCGCCGCCAGCATCAGCCGGCAAGCCGCCGCTCTCGAGGCGCGCCCCGTCACAGGGCGAATGCCTGACATTCCTCCTTGAAGGCCACTTTGTATTTCTTGATGACCTCGCCAGTCTTGGCGTCCTTGACGATGCATTCGTACTTGGCGGGCATCTTGCACCCGGCCGTGGTCGTGAGGGCGACGAGCGCGGCGGCCGCGACGATTAGCTTCTTCATGATTCCCCATCCCTAAGTCCTTGAAATGCAACATATGCAGACAAACAGAAACTTGGGAAGCGCTGAGGCCGGAGAGCGGAGACTATTGGGATATTATTGGATAGGCAGGTGGCTGAAATGTCACAGAGGAAGCGTCAGCCCGCGCCGCGCCCGCCGCGCCGGGTCAGGCGGCTTCCTTCGGCGGCTCCGCAGGCATCGCGGTCCATTCGCAGCGGTGGAGGCTGATCGGATCGAGGAACATGCCGCCCATGCGGTCGCCGAGCTGCCAGCGGACCTGGGCGTTGACCGGGCCGATCCCGGGGACGTCCAGCGAGACGTAGCTGCCGATGCGGACGGGCTGGAGGCATTCGGCCATGAAGCCGCTGGTCGAGACGTCGCAGACCTTCACCTCGACGCTGTACCAGCTTTGCGCGCGCAACTGGGTGCGGCCCGCCACCGGCGTCCGGCCCGATCTGCGCGGCTTGAAATGGTTCATCGCTTTGGGATCCCGGTGCAATGGGCGACCCTAAAGCGGCAAAGATGAAGGGGGGGTAAAAGCGGCGCATGCAAGGCGCCGATCCTGCCCGGGATGACGCTTGTCGGCGGCTGCGCTATCGCTGCGGACGATGGTGACTCGTTTCCTTGCCTTGCCGGGCCTGCTCGCAGCGGCGCTGCTCCTCGCCGGCTGCGGGGACGGAGCGAGCGGGCCGATCGCGATCAGCGCCATCGGCGGCGAGCCTCGCCTCGCCAATCCGAACCGCGACCGGCTCGACGCGCCGTCGGCCCTGTTGCTGGAGGCGACCGCGCAGGGGCTGGTTCGCTTCGATGCCGGCGGCGAGATCGAGCCTGCGCTGGCGCAGCGCTGGATCGTCTCCGACGACGGCCTGCGCTACATCTTCCGCCTTCGCAAGGCGACCTGGGGCGGCGCCGGCCGCGTCGATTCGGAGCAGGTCGTCGCCCGGCTGCGCGCCGCCGCCGCGCCGCCGAGCCGCAACCCGCTGAATCCGATCCTGGGGGCGATCGACGAGATCGTGGCACTGCCGGACGTCATCGAGATCAGCCTGAAATCGCCCCGGCCGAGCTTCCTCCAGCTGCTCGCGCAACCGGAAATGGCGATCGTCCGCGCAGGCCGCGGCACCGGCCCCTATCGCGCCGAAGCCCAGCCGGACGGATCGGTGCGGCTCAGCCTCCTGCGGGAGGAGGACGAGGAGGACAACGGCAACGAGCCGCCGCCGCCGCTGCTGCTGCGCGGCGAGGACGCGGTGACGGCGGTGGCGCGCTTCGGCGAACGGCAGGCGGACCTGGTGATCGGCGGCACGCTCGGCGATCTCCCGCTGGCCCGCGCGGTGGGTGCGCCGGCGGCGCAGCTGCGCTTCGACCCGGTGAGCGGCCTGTTCGGGCTCGCCTTCACGGCTCCCGACGGCGCCTTCGCTCGACCCGAGACCCGGCAGGCGCTCGCCATGGCGATCGATCGGCCCGCGCTCGCCGCGGCCCTCGGAGTGCCCGGTCTGCTGCCGCGGGAATCACTGCTGCCGCCGGGAATCGAGGGCCTCGCGCGGGTCTCGGCTCCGGCCTGGATCCGCGATCCGCTGCCGGCGCGGCAGGCGCGCTCGACGGCCTTGCTGCGCGAGGCGGGGGAAGGCGGCCGCCTCACCGTCCGGGTCGCGCTGCCCGACGCGCCCGGCTACCGGCTGCTCTTCGCGCGGCTGCGGCGCGACTGGGCGGCGGTCGGAGTCGAGACGGTGCGCGTGCCGGCCGGCGCCGCCGCCGACCTCCGGCTGATCGACGAAGTGGCGCCGGCGGGCGTCGCCAGCTGGTACCTTCGCCATTTCTCCTGCGAGTCGAGCCGGATCTGCGATCCGGCCGCCGACGAAATGATGGCCGCGGCCCGGATCGCCCCCGACGCCGCCAGCCGCCGCGGCATGCTCGCCAACGCGGACCGGATACTTGCCGGGCTCGGCCCGTTCATCCCGCTGACGGCGCCGGTGCGCTGGTCGCTCGTCGCGCCCCGCCTCACCGGCTTCCGCCCCAACGCCCTCGGCCGCCACCCAGTCGGCGAGCTGATCCGGCAGCAGCCTTAGGAGTAGCCGATGCCGACCCCGCAGGATCCGTTCGAGGCCGTCGCCGACCGCTTCTCCCTCGGCCGCGACCCCGCGTCGGTGCGCCGGCGGCTCGAGGCGATGGAAAAGATGCTGGAGCGGATGTTCACCGTCCCGGGCACAAACCGCCAGTTCGGGCTCGACGTCATCTTCGACGTCATCCCCGTCGGCGGCAGCCTGATCGCGGCGGCGATGGGCAGCTGGCTGGCCTGGGAGGCACGCAACCTCGGCATGCCGAAATGGCACCTGGTGCGGATGGGCGGCAATATCGGAGTCGACTTCCTGCTCGGCGCCATCCCCTGGGTGGGCGCGATCCCCGATTTCTTCTTCAAGTCCAACACGCGCAATCTGAGGATCGTCAAGCGCTGGCTCGACAAGCACCACCCCGAGACGATGGTCATCGAGGGCGAGGTGGTCGCGCGGCGCTGACCTCCCCTCCTTGGAAGGGAGGGGCTGGCGGCGGGTAGACGAGCGCGGCGAGACTTTGCCGAGGCGGGGTTTCGGCCGCCTTCGGCCGACCCACCCCTAACCCTTCCCTTCCAGGGAGGGGAGACTCGCGAAGTCCAGCCCGATATCGGCCGCCGGCGCGGACTGGGTGATCCTGCCGACGGAGACGTAGGTCACCCCGGTTTCCGCCTTGGCTCGGATCGTCTCGAGCGTGACTCCGCCGCTGGCTTCCGTCGGCACCCGGCCGCTGACCAGCGCCACCGCCTCGCGAAGCACCGGCGCGTCCATATTGTCGAGCAGCAGGTGGGTGGCGCCGGCCGCGAGCGCGGGCTCGATCTGGTCGAGCCGGTCGACCTCGACGATGATCCGCTCGATCCCCGCCGCCGCCGCCCGCCGCACAGCCTCGGCGACGCCGCCGGCGACGGCGACATGATTATCCTTGATCATCGCGGTGTCCCAAAGCCCCATCCGGTGGTTCCGGGCGCCGCCCATGCGGGTGGCGTATTTCTCGAGAAGCCGGAGGCCTGGGATGGTCTTGCGCGTGTCCAGGAGGGTCGCGCCGGTGCCGGCGATGGCGTCGACATAGCGGCGGGTGAGGGTGGCGATTCCGGACAGATGCTGGACGACGTTGAGCGCCGACCGCTCGGCGGTGAGCAGGGCACGCGCCCGGCCGCGAAGGCGCAGCAGGTCGGCGCCCGCCTCGACACGGTCGCCGTCCTCGGCGAGCCGCTCTATCTCCACCGCCGGATCGAGCGCCCGGAAGAAGGCCTCGGCGACCGGCAGGCCGGCGACGACGATCGCCTCGCGGCTGTCCATGACCCCGGCGAAGCGGGCGTCGGCGGGGATTACCGCCTCGGAGGTGATGTCGCCGGCTTCGCCCAGATCCTCCGCCAGGGTCTCGCGGACGAAGCGGTCGAGATCGAACGCCGCGAGATCGAAGCTCATGGGCAGAATCCCTTCCCGTCATGCTGAACTTGTTTCAGCATCCAGTTCTCCGCCTCCCCAACGGATGACCAGCTGGACCCTGAAACGCGTTCAGGGTGACGGGTGAAGTTCACCTCCCCTGCCCCGCCAGCTCACGCTTGAGGTACGCCATCAGCAGGGCCGCCCGCTTGGCATCCTCGGCATTGTCCGCGCCGACGCTGTGGCCGCCTTCCAGATATTCGTGGAAGTAGAAGCGGTTGCCATATTCCTCGAGGCGCGCGGCCATCTTTCGGGCATGGCCGGGATGGACCCGGTCGTCCTTGGTCGAGCTGTAGAAGAAGACCGCCGGGTAGCGGACGCCTTTCCTCAGATTCTGGTAGGGCGAGTATTTCGACAGGAAGGCCCAGTCCTCCGGCTTGTCGGGATCGCCATATTCGTCGATCCACGAGGCGCCGGCGAGCAGCTTCGAATAGCGCTTCATGTCGAGCAGAGGCGAGCCGTTGATCACCGCCGAATAGAGGTCCGGGCGCTGGTTCATCGCCGCTCCGACCAGAACTCCGCCGTTGGAGCGGCCGGAAATGCCGATCTTGCCCTTGGCGGTGACTCCGGTGCGGATCAGGTCCTCGGCCACGGCGTGGAGATCGTCGAAGCTCTTCTGCCGGTTCTCGCGAAGCACCGACTTGTGCCATTCGGGCCCATATTCGCCGCCGCCGCGGATGTTGGCGAGGACATAGGCATTGCCCTCCTCCACCCAGAACATGCCGAGCGGTCCGGCGCGGTAGGGCTGGCCGGTGATGTAGCCCGGCGTCTGCGCGCTTCGGAAGCCGCCATAGCGTGGATCAGGGTCGGCACCGCCCCGCCGACATTCTTCCGGCGCACCAGGAAATAGGGGATCCTCGTCCCGTCCTTCGAGGTGGCGAAGCGCTGCTGGACCTGGAATTGGGACGCGTCGAACTTGGCCGGCAGGCGCTGGACGAGGGCGGGCCTGCCGCCGGTCCGAACCGCATAGAGCGCCGGTGGGGTCAGCATGCCCTCGACGGTGGCGAAGGCGAGATCCGGCTTGCCGCCCGCGGCGAGCAGGTGGACGGTGCTATTGGCCGGCAGGGCGATCGAGCGGGAGGACCAGCCCCCGCGCTTCGTCGGCGTCAGCGCGAACAGCTTGCCCGACACGTCCTCCAGCGCCTTGACCCAGAGGACGTTGTCGGAGGCGCTGACCTCCTCGATCGCCTGCCTGGCCGACGGCGCCATCACCAGCCGGGGCTCGGCGCGGCCGCGGGCGAGAATGTCCCGAAGCGAATAGGAAACCAGCGTGCCGGCTCGAAAGCCGCCGAGCGGGCTTTGCAGCTTGGCGATCAGCTGGTCCCCGATCACGTCCTCCAGCTCGGCGTCGGCCGGAAGCGGAACCGGGATCAGCCCGCCGGTCGGGGTGAGCAGGTGGCGCTCGTTGGTCCAGAAGGTCTTGCCGCGATCGACGAATACCCAACGCCGGGTAGCGCTCTGGATCGCGATCGGGTCCACCCCGACGTCGCCGGTCTCGCCCCGGAACAAGGTCCGCGCCGAAGCCAGCGGGGTTCCGCGCTTCCACAATTTGAGGATCCGCGGATAGCCCGACGTGGTCAGCGACCCTTCGCCGTAATCGGTGCCGACCAGCAAGGTGTCGCTATCCACCCAGGCGACGCTGCTCTTGGCTTCGGGAATGTTGAAGCCGCCCTCGACGAACCTTCCGGTTCCCAGATCGAACTCGCGCACCACGTCGGCGTCGGTTCCGCCGGGGCTCACGGAAATCAGGCAGCGGCGATAATCGGGCGCGAGGCAATCGGCGCCGTGCCAGACCCAGCTCTTCCCCTCCGCCTTGCCCAGCGCGTCGACGTCGATCACCGTCCGCCATTGCGGCTTTCCGGCGCGGTAGGCGGCGAGCGGCGAGATCCGCCACAGGCCGCGCGGGTTGTTCGCGTCGCGCCAGAGGTTGGCGACCTTGTCGCCCAGTATCTGGTCCGGGGTCGCGATCTGCTCCTTGTCGTCGAGAATGGCGAGCGCCCGCTGGCGATAGCTTTCGAACTTGGGGTCCTGCGTGAGCAAGGCCTCGGTCGAGGCATTCCATTCCTTGACCTGGGCGAGCGCGCGCTTCCCCTCCACTTCCTCCAGCCAGAGATAGGGATCCTCGGCCGTGGATTGGGCCACTGCGGCGGCGGCGAGGAGGAGCGAGGCTGCGGGAAGGAGGTAGCGGTGCAAGGGCGGTCTCCGGATCGGTTCGACGGACGGACTAGCGATAACGCGCCAGTCGTTCCAGCGCTGCGATCGCGCATCGCCCGTCATGCTGAACTCGTTTCAGCATCCAGGGTCGAACCGCCTCGCGGGCGGAGAACTGGACCCTGAAACAAGTTCAGGGTGACAAAGCGGCGCTCAGTCGGCCGAAATCACCGGCCGCCCTACGTCGCCCTGCCCCACCGTCCGGCCCGCCATCTCCAGCATCCGGTCGAGCGACTTCTTCGCCGCGAGGCGCAGGTCCTCGTCCATCTCGATGCGGGGCTCGAGATCGCGCAGGGCGATGTAGAGCTTCTCCATGGTGTTGAGCGCCATGTAGGGGCACATGTTGCAGTTGCAGTTGCCGTCCGCGCCGGGCGCGCCGATGAATTTCTTGTGCGGCGCCGCTTTCTCCATCTGGTGGATGATGTGCGGCTCGGTGGCGACGATCATCACCTCGGACGGGGACGACAAAGCATAATCCAGGATCGCCTTGGTCGAGCCGACAAGGTCGGCATGGTCGAGGATGTGCGGCGGGCATTCCGGATGGGCGAGGACCGGAGCGCCCTGGTGCTGAGCCTTGAGCTTCAAGAGCTCGGTCTCCGAAAACGCCTCGTGAACGATGCACACGCCCGGCCACAGCAGCATGTCGCGGCCGGTCTTGCGGGCGAGATAGCCGCCGAGATTCTTGTCCGGGCCGAAGATGATCTTCTGCTCCTTCGGGATTTGCGAGAGGATGATCTCGGCCGAGGAGCTGGTGACGATGATGTCGGAGAGCGCCTTCACCGCCGCCGAGCAGTTTATGTAGGTCAAGGCGATATGGTCGGGATGAGCCTCGCGGAAGGCCTTGAACTGGTCGGGCGGGCAGCTGTCCTCGAGGCTGCAGCCGGCGTTCATGTCGGGCAGGACGACGATCTTGCCGGGCGAGAGGATCTTCGCCGTCTCGGCCATGAAGCGGACTCCGCAAAAGGCGATGACGTCGGCGTCGGTCGAGGCCGCCTTGCGCGACAGGTCGAGGCTGTCGCCGACGAAATCGGCGAGGTCCTGGATCCGCGGGTCCTGGTAATAATGGGCGAGGATGACGGCGTTGCGCTCCTTGCGCAGCCGGTCGATCTCAACGGCGAGGTCGAGCCCCCTGAGGCTCTGATTGGGCGCGTTCATGCTGCCACTCCCGGTAGGGGACGCAGCCCTCGGCCGACCGTCTCCCAGATTGCCAAGTACAGCTCTCGTGCCCCGACCGTGGTCTAGAAAGGCGCGGAGTGGATGGAGTGGAGATAGGGAGGAAAAGGCGGAAATTCAACGCCGTCATTCCGGCGAAAACCGGAATCTCTGAACACGAAGGTGCGCAACTCCAGGCGGCGATGTTCATGGATCCCGGCACTTTGCCGGGATGACGGCTACCGTTCCGCCTGGCGGTCGCGGAGTCGGGCCTCGAGCGGGCGGGGTCGGTCGAGGTAGGTCGCTTCCTCCTTGCCGGCCGGATCGACGAAACGGACCGCGACGCTGGCCTCGATCCCCGCCGCGCGCAGCGGCAAGGCGAAGCCCCTCGCCACGTCGCGCATCGCCGCGCTTCGGGCCAGCTGCATCGGCCCCGGCTCGCGGGCCTGGCGCATCAGATCGTCCTGGGCGTCGCGCCGGTTGCTCTGGTCGAGGGTCCTCTCGGAGCCGGCGAGCGCCATCACCAGCCCGCCTTCCGAGGATTCCCGAACCTGGTTGAGGTCGATCTCGGGACCGGACAGCTCGAGCGGCGGCAGGGTCACCGTCAGGGTCCTGCTCGCCTCGTCCCACTCCAGGCTGGAGCGGCGCAGCCGGCTGAGGTCGACTCCGTAGCGGACGGTTCCGGGCATGATCAGGGTCTTGCGGGCGGTCAGGCCGAGATGGCTCTCGCTCGCGCTCGCGACGGAGACGAAGCGGGCGCTGAACGGAACCAGGCGGCCGTGATCGCGGACCGACAGCAAGGCGGCGGTGGCGATGGCCTCGGGATCGGGCGGCGGCGGCGCGACGGCGGGCCGGAACGCATAGCCGAGCGCGAGGCCGAGCAGCAGCAGGCCGAGCGCCGGCAGCAGCAGCTTCAGCTTCAGCTTCAGGCGGCGAGGGTCCATCTCTCCCCCTCCTCCCGGACGAGCCGGCGGCGCTCGAGGTCGACGAGATGGGCGAGGACCGAGCGCCCGGCGGCGGGGAAAAGCCGGGGGTCCAGGCCCGAGTACATCTGCGCCACCATCGCCGCGATCCGCCCCTCGCCGCGCTCCAGATGCCCCAGGATCTGGCGCTCGCGCATTTTGCGGTGCCCGATCAGGCGGCGGACGTGGCCGTGCGGGTCCTCCACCGCCGGGCCGTGCGCTGGATAATAGACGCGGTCGTCCCGGGCGAGCAGCCGCTCCAGGCTCGCCATGTAATCGGCCATGTCGCCGTCCGGCGGCGCCACGACGGTGGTCGACCAGCCCATGACGTGGTCGCCGGTGAACAAGGCGCGCTCCTCATCGTAGGCGAGGCACAGATGGTTGGACGTGTGGCCGGGCGTGGCCACCCCCTGGAGCGTCCAGCCGCGGCCGCCGAGCCGCTCGCCCTCGGCCAATATCCGGTCCGGCCGGTAGTCGGAGTCGAACGATTCGTCGGCGCGCGGCCCGGAATCCTCGAGGCTGAGCGGGGCGCAGCCGACGATCGGAGCGCCGGTGGCGGCCTGGAGCGGCCGGCTCGCCGGGCTGTGATCGCGGTGGGTGTGGGTGCAAAGGATCGCGGCCACACGCTCGCCGCCGAGCGCCGCGAGCAAGGCATCGACATGGTCCGGCAGATCGGGTCCGGGATCGATCACCGCGACCTCGTCTTCGCCGATTATGTAGGTCTGGGTGCCGGTATAGGTGAAGGGAGAGGCGTTGGGCGCGAGGACGCGGCGTATCCGGCTTCCGAGCCGCTCTACCCTGCCGGTCACGTCCATGCCGCGCATGTGGCATTGCGGGAAGCGAAAACCAAGCGGACAAGCCTTCGATTGCGCGAACGGGTAAGAGAAAGGGCGGGGGTTTGGGGTCCCCCGCCCTTCCCCGAGTCGCGCATTCCCTCAGCGGGTGCTGCGGGCCCGGTCGATCGCGGAGCGCAAGGCGGTCTCGATCTTCGCCTTCTGCTCGTCGCTGAGATGGCCGTGGGTACGGATCCGGGCGAGCGCGTCTTCGAGGTGCTTCGCCGTGGCGGCGGTCGGCGCGCCTTTCCGGCAGATGATGATCCTGGTCTTGTCGTTGCCGTCGCCCGCGCTTTCCTCGATCTTCTCGCCGCCGTCGCAGTCGATCAGGCGGCCCGGGCCGCGCATCTCGAACCGGCGCACTCGCGGGCCGTGGGCGTGATGCTCGCCTTTGCCGTCGCGGATGATCTCGAACCGGCGAACCCGCTCGCCTTTGCCCTTCGCATCATGCTCGCGGCCTTCGCCGTCCTGGATGATGACGAACCGCTCCACCTTCTTGCCGTCGCCTCCGGGATGAGGATGGGCGAAGGCCGCGCCGCCGGCGCCGGACATGAGCAAGGCGGCGGCGGCGATCGCGCGGTGGCGGCTGAGCTTCATCGCGTCATTCTCCCTTTACGAGCGTCTGAATGTTGATGTCGAAGGCATGGCCGCCGCCGCCGCCCGTCTCCTCGCCGCGATTCACCCGGACCTTGACCTTGCGCCCCTCGGCGGCGGCCTCCGCCACGGCCCGCCGGATCTCGGCGACGTCCTCGGCGCTGAGCCGCTGGCTGACGGCGAAGAGATGCGCTTCCGCCTGAATTCGCCTGACCTCGAACAGCTGCGCGTCCCCGGCCTGCCCCTGCGCGGGCCTGGGAAGAGGCGCGGCGAAGGCGAAATTGCCGTGGCCCGCGGCGGGGCGAGGCGCCATGGCGGACCTGGAATGGTGGTGGCGGCGCAGCACCTGGCTGATCCCGGTCAGGGTTGTCGGCAGCGGTGCCGGCGCCTCCGCCGACGCGAAGCTCATCGGTTCGGCCTTAAGCCTGGCCTTGGCCGGCAGGGCCGCGGGCCTGGCGCTGCGGTGGCCGGCGGCGACGGTCGCCGGCGCCCGCCCGGCCGTCGCGGCGAGGCGAACCGGCGCGGCCGGAGCCGCCGCCGCCGCGGGCGCGAACGCATAGCCCTCCGCCTCGCCCGGTGTCGTGGGCCGGTCGGCGGAGCCGAGCGCGAAGCCGGCCGTGGTGAAGGCGGCGAGGGCGACCAGTCCGCCGGCCGAGCGCAGCCGGCTCGACCGGTGGGTGCGCATCATCCTTAGACGGCGTTTCAGTTCGCCGGCGGGATTGAGCGCGCAGGCCGCGATGAGGCCGGGCCGGCTCGCCGATTTGACCAGCGCGCGGGCATAGTCGCAGCGTTCGTCGAGTGAGGCGGTGCGGGCGACGGCGGCGTCGCAGGCCAGCTCCTGGTCGCTTCGGAAGGCGCGGAAAGCGAGCCAGGCGACCGGATTGAACCAGAAGATTGCGAGGACGAGCATCGCCAGCAGGTTCCACCAGATATCGCCGCGTCTGTGGTGGACAAGCTCATGCTCGAGCGCGAGGCGACGCTCGACCGGATTGTAGCGCCTCGAGAAATCGCCCGGCAGAACGATCCGCCGCTCGATCACCCCCAGCGCGAGGGGGCCGTCGACCGCGTCGCTGATCCAGGTGCGGATGCCGCCGAACAGAGGCGGCCGCGCCGGGCGCGACGATTCGCGGATCCGGCCCAGGAAGGCGCGATAGCCGAGCCATTGCAGAATGAGGAAGATGACCGCACCCCCGGCCCACATTGCGAGCATGAAGGGCACCCACTGCCCGGGTCCGGCCTCAGCCGGCAGGGGTGCGGCCATTTCCGCCGCCGTCGGGATGAAGAGTACGACGGGCGGAAGGGAGAAGTCCGGCGGCAGCCAGGGCAGCGGCGGCAGGACGAGGCGGAGCGCCGGCACGGCCCACAAGGCGTAGGCCCAGCCGGCGCCGAAGCCGCGGGCGACGGGACCGCGCAGGAGCAGCACCATCAGCATGAGGAAGGTGACCGCGAAGAGGGTCTCGATCAGCCAGGCGATCATGACTTGAGCTCCTTGAGGAGCTTCTCGATCTCGGCGATGTCGGCCGGCGTGAGCCTGTCGCGGGCGGCCAGCTGGGCGACGAGCGGGGTGACCCGGCCGCCGAACATCCGGTCGATCAGCCGGCCCGATTCCTCGGCCACATAGTCCTCGCGCCGGATGGCGGGACGGTAGAGATAGCGGCGCCCGTCCTCCTCATGGCTGAGCACGCCCTTGGCGAGCAGGCGCGAGCGCATGGTCTTGACGGTGGCGAGGCTCCAGCCGCGATCCACCGGCACCCGGGCGGCGACGTCGGCGGCGGTCAGCGGCGCCTCGTCCCAGAGCACCTCCATCACCGCATACTCGCCCTCGGCGATTCTCTCCACGGCTCACCCTCCCTGTCGATTACACATGTAATTCTGCCTCTGGCGCTGAACGCCCGATGAATGGCACGGTAATGTAACGGCGGCTGTCGGACCACTTTACAATAAGCAATAATCGTTAAATCGCGTGAACCATCGCAACCCGCGGAAAACCGCCGCCGGCACGCTTTGGCACGGTGCGTGTATCTCTGTCGCCGTCCACACGTTCCCACACGAACAGGGGGCGGACGCGCGGTTTTCTGGTCCCGCCGTCCGCCCCTTTCTCTTGTCTGGCTCCCCTCGCTGCAAGGGAGGGGCCGGGGGTGGGTCCGCCGAAGGCGGCCGAAACCCCGGTCAGCGAAAGTCGCGCTGCGCTCGCCTGCCCACCCCCGGCCCCTCGCTTCCAGGGACCGGATCATCCCGCAGATACGCCGCCGTCTCCGAGTCCGCCGGAAGGAACGCCTCGATCGCGAGCTCGGACAAGGTGATGTCGACCGGCGTTCCGAAAACGGTGGTCATGCTCAGGAACGACAGAAGCCGCTCGCCCTGGCGCACCTTCAGCAGGATCGCGATTTCGTTCGCCTCGCCCGGGTCGCCGGCACCGCCCGGATAGCCGCGGAGCTCCTCCAGCAGCGCCGCGATCGCCGGATCGGCGCTGGCGTCGATCTGCTCCTCCAGCCGCCGGAACACATAGCCGCGCCACTCGCCCAGATTCTCGATCCGGGACGCCAGCCCCTCGGGGTGAAGGCTCAGCCGAAGGACGTTGAGCGGCGGTTCGAGCAGGTGCGGAGCGACTCCGGCGAGGAAGGGCTGGATGCCGGCGTTGGCGGCGACCAGGTTCCAGTGAAGGTCGACAGCCAGGGCCGGATAGGGTTCGTAGGCGGCGAGCACCTTGTCCACCGCCCGCCGGGCCGCGGCGAGGGCGGGATCGTCGAGCGGCCTCGCCGGCTGGGCCGGAGCGAAGCCGCCGGCGACCAGCAGGACGTTGCGGTCGCGCGGCGGGATTCGAAGCCGTTCGGCCAGTCGAAGCAGCATGGTCCGGCTCGGCCGCGAGCGTCCGGTCTCGATGAAGCTGAGGTGCCGCGCGCTGATCTCGGCGTCGAGCGCCAGGTCGAGCTGGCTGAGGCGGCGGCGAGTGCGCCAGGTTCGAATCTGGGTTCCGACGAGGTCGGCGGGATTGGCGGCCATGGGCCCAGCCTAACCGAGGGCGCGAGCGAATCCCATTACCTGCCGGGTAATCGACAGCATGACTTCGAAAGGCCGATCATGATCCGGCGGCGCTCCCCGATGCGCCCTTCGAAAGAAAGGATCGGACCATGAACAACCCAATCTTCCTCCGGCGCGTGCTCGCCCTCGATTCCGCCAGCTGCGCCATTATCGGCCTGATGCTGTGCCTGGGGGCCGGGCCGCTCTCGACGCTCCTCGGGCTCGGCGAGGGGCTTTTGTTCGGCGCGGGCGCGCTGCTCCTGCCGCTGGCCGCCTTCATCGCCTGGCTGGCCTCGCGGCCGTCGCCGCCAAGCCCGCTCGTCTGGCTCGTCATCGCCGGCAATGTCGCCTGGTCGGTCGAGAGCTTCCTTCTCATCTCGGCCGAAGGCGCCCGGATCACCGCGCTCGGCACCGTCTTCGTCGCGGGGCAGGCGCTCGCGGTGCTCGCCATCACCGCGCTGGAATATGCCGGGCTGCGGCGGATGCGGGCGCGTGCGGCGTAAGATGATCCTCCCCTCCCTGCACGGGAGGGGCAAGAGGTGGTAAGGGTGGAGCGGGCTCGAGGCCCGCTTCGCCCTTCACGATGGCCAGAGCAGCCCGGCTTCGCCGGACCCACCGCCAGCCCCTCCCTGGCAGGGAGGGGGTCAGGCCTTCGCGACCTGCTTCTCTTCGAGCAGCTGCTGGAGCTCGCCGGCCTCGTACATCTCCATCATGATGTCGGAGCCGCCGACGAACTCGCCCTTCACGTAGAGCTGGGGAACGGTCGGCCAGTCGGAATATTCCTTCACGCCCTGCCGGATCTCCGGATCCTGAAGGACGTCGACCGTTTCGAAGCCCACCCCGAGATGATCGAGGATGGCGACCGCCCGGCTGGAGAAGCCGCATTGCGGAAAGAGGGCGGTGCCCTTCATGAACAGGACGACGTCGTTCTTGTGGACGATCTCGTCGATTCGGGCCTTGGTATCGGACATTTTCGAATTTCCTCAGTCGGGAGTCGCGGTGGAGAGCTGCAGGGCGTGCAGGGCGCCGCCCATGCGGCCGCCCAGGGCTTCGTAGACTCGCTGGTGCTGGCGCACCCGGGGCAGGCCGCGGAAGCTTTCGGCCACCACCCGAGCCGAATAATGATCGCCGTCGCCGGCGAGGTCGGTGATCTCGACCCGAGCGTCGGGGATGCCGGCGCGGATCAGGGCCTCGATCTCGTCCGCGGCCATGGCCATCAGCCCTGCGACTCCATCAGCTGGCGGCGGGCCTCGACGGTCTTGTGGGCCAGGGTCTCGCGGATTTTGGCCTCGTCGCACTCGACCCCGGCGGAGGTCAGGTCGCCGAGCACCTTTCGGATCACGTCCTCGTCGCCGGCTTCCTCGAAATCGGCGCGGATGACGTCGCTGGCATAGGCGTCCGCCTCGGCCTGGCTGAGGCCCATCAGGTTCGCCGCCCAATGCCCAAGCAGCTTGTTGCGGCGCGCGGTGATGCGGAACTGCATCTCCTGGTCCCGGGCATATTTGGTCTCGAAGGCCCGTTCGCGGTCGTCGAAAGTGCTCATGACGCTCCCTTGCTCTGTATGGGAGTCAGATAGGCGGGCGCGCCGCCCCGTGCAATGAAGGGAAAAGGAAAGAAGGGCCTATGACAAGCTCAGGCCGAACGGAGAAGGAATCGCCGCGCCCCCAAAATCCGTTCGGGCTGAGCCTGTCGAGGCCCTTCCCCTCCCTTTACTCCATCGTCACGACGAGCTTGCCGACCGCCTTCCTCGCCGCCATGTGCGCGATCGCCTCGCCGCCCCGGCCCAGCGGCCAGGTGCGGCTGACCTTCGGAGCGATCTTCCCCTCGCGCCACAGCCGGAACAGGGTCTCGATATGGGCCGCGTTCGACTTCGGATCGCGGGCCGCGAACGCGCCCCAGAAGACTCCGCACACGTCGCAGCTCTTGAGCAAGGTCAGGTTGAGCGGCAGCCTTGGGATTCCGGCCGGGAAGCCGACCACCAGATAGCGCCCCTCCCAGGCGATCGAGCGCAGCGCCGGCTCGGCATAATCGCCGCCGACCGGATCGTAGATGACGTCCGCGCCGCCGCCGCCCACCGCCTCCTTGAACATCTGGCCGAGCGCTTTCGAGCCGTCCCTGTCGAACGGCCCCGGCGGATAGACGATAGCCGAGTCGGCACCCGCCTGGCGGGCGACCTGTGCTTTCTCCTCGGACGAGACGGCGGCGACGACCCGGGCGCCATGGGCCTTGCCGAGCTCGACGGCGGCGAGGCCGACTCCGCCGGCCGCGCCCAGCACCAGCAAGGTCTCGCCCGCCTTAAGCCGGCCGCGGTCGAGCAAAGCGTGGATCGAGGTCGCGTAGGTGAGGATCAGGGCCGAGCCGTCCTCGAAGCTTCGCTCCGCCGGGAGCGGCACCGCCTGGGCGGAAGAGATCACCACCTTTTCCTGAAGCCCGCCATGGCCGATCATCGCGATCAGCCGGTCGCCCTCGGCCCAGCCGGAAACCCCCTCGCCGACCGCCTCGACCGTCCCCGCCACCTCGCCGCCCGGAGCGAACGGACGCGGCGGCTTGAACTGATATTTGTCCTCGATCATCAGCACGTCGGGATAGTTGATCGCGCAGGCGCGCACCCGGACGAGCAGCTGACCGGGGCCCACCTCCGGATCGGGAAGCTCGGCCAGCTCCAGGGTCGCGGGGCCGCCGACGGCGGTGGAGAGAAGCGCCTTCACTGCGCCGGCTTCGGGAAGGCCGGAAGCTTGGCGATGTCCGCCGGCTCGTGCTGGATGACGATCCTCGCCTTGAGGTTGGCGGCGATCCGGTCGAACCGGTCCATCGAGGCGAGCGTGTCGGCGCGATCGTGGTTGAACGGCGGCACGCCCCGATTCTTCACCTGCTCGGTGAAATGATATTGGTCGCCCGAAAGGAGGATGTTCCCCGAGGCGAGGCGGACGAGCAGGGCGTAATGGCCGGGCGTGTGTCCCGGCAGCTTCAGCATGACGACTCGGCCGTCGCCGAACACGTCCTTGTCGGCCGTCACCTCCTCCAGCTTGCCCTGGCCGCCCAGCCAGTGGGCGAGCCCCTTCGCGGAGTCCGCGTCGACTGGCGGGGTGGTGCGCAGCATGTCGAGATCGCCCTTGCCCATCAGCAGCCGCGCCTGCGGAAAGCGTGCGGCCTGTCCGGTATGGTCGAAATGCCAGTGGCTGATCCCGATCGTCTCGATCTGCTCGGGCCTGACGTTGATCTGCTTGAGCTGGTCGACGAGGCTTCGCTTGAGCCGGATGGTCTGGGCGGGATTGTCGAAGTCGTTGCCGATGAGCGCGTCGGTGAGGCCGGTGTCCCAGAGCATGTAGCGGTCGCCGTGGCGGATCAGATAGCAGCTGCCGACGATGTCCTTTGGACCCGCCGGATATTGGAAGGTGTCGGAGAAGAAGGCGCCATATTGCTTGATGACGAACTCGCCGCAATCGAGCCGCCACAGCTGAAGCTGCGCCGGTGCCGCGGCGGTGGCCGTGGCCGGGGGCTGGGCGTTTGCAGGGGCGGCGAGCAGTGCCGTGAACAGCGAAGCGACGAGCGCGAATCTCATGAAGTTCCCCATCGATGACGGCGTTTTCCCGGAGACCGTAACCGCGTCTTCGCCTTCTGACTAGGCGGCCACGTCAGCCGGCCCGTGCGTGCCACTCCGCCAGCAACTCGCGCTCGCGCGCCGCGCTCAGAGTCAGATCGGGCGTGGGGACTCCGGGCTTTTCGGGCAGCGGCCGGCCTTCGCTCGAGCGCTGCCAGGCGAGCGTGGCGCGGACGGTATCGGAGAGGGGCCGGAAAGTGAGGCCGGCACCGAGCGCACGGTCGGCGCCGATACGAAGGAAATGAGCGTGGGTCTCCGCGGACGGCGGCATCCAGAGCGGCAGGTGAGCCCAGGGCAGCACGCCGCGCTCCGTCAGAAAGGTCTCGTCGACCCAGGTGAATCGAGCGTCGCTGCCGCTCGCCGAGCGGCATGTCTCGAGCAATTCGCCCATCGTCAGCCCCGGGCGGCCCGGCGCATTGAACACGCCCCGCCCGCCGCCCTCGATCATCCTGATCGTCCACTCGGCCAGGTCGCGAACGTCGATGAGCTGGACCGGCGTCTCGGGGTCGCCCGGCGCGAGCACCTCCCCGCCCCGGGCGATGCGCGCCGTCCAGTAGGAGAAGCGGACGGTAGGATCGTGCGGGCCGACGATCACGCCGGGGCGGATGATCAGCGCGCGGCCCGGCAAGACTTTCTCGAGCGCGCGCTCCGACAGGGCTTTCAGCGGCCCGTAGGAAGCCCCAGTCACCTCCTCCAGCGAGTCGTCCGGAATCGTCTTCAGGGGCGAGCTTTCGTCGACCCGCCGGCTGAAATCCGCATAGACCGACACCGAGGATATGAAGACATAGCTTTCGACGCTCGCCGCGAGCAGCTCCGCCGAGGCGCGCACCAGCCGAGGCACGTAACCCGACGTATCCACGACCGAGTCCCACGACCGCCCGCGCAGGGCGTCCAGCTGTCCGTCGCGGTCGCCGATCAGCATCTCCGCGCCGGGCGGCGGCGCGCCGGCGTGCCGTCCGCGGTTGAACAAGGTCACCTCATGACCGCGTTCCAGGGCGGCGGCGGCCAGAGCCCGGCCGACGAACAAGGTGCCGCCCAGGATCAGGATCTTCACGGCTGCCGAGCCTCGACCATGGGCGAGACGTAACAGGGATCGTGGACGAAAGGCAATCGCCCGCCGTCCCGAAGCGCCGCCAGCACGGTGCCGAAGCCGGTTCGGCAGCGGAAGCCGAGTTCCCGCTCCGCCCGCGAGGGATCGTAGACCCGGTCGATATGCCGCGGCAGCCTCCAGCCGGCGCGCGCGTAGACTTCGGCCGCATCGGGGAAATAGCGGGCGATAATCGCGGGCGCGTCCTCGATCAGCGCTTCGGCATCGGCGGGCTCGAACGGCGGCGGGGCGGAGACGATGTAGAGGCCGAAGCCGATTTCCGGGGCTTTCGCCAGCGCCGCTACGTGAGCCTCGGCGCAATCCTCGACGGTGAGCCGGCGGTTGAGGAACTCGTTGGCCTTGATGTTCGGTCCGGAAAGGTCGCGATCCGTATCGTCCTCCTCCGGGAAGAAGCGGCCGGTGCGCAGCACGACGACCGGCAGGCCGCTCTCGCGGTGGACGAGCGCGCAGAGCTGCTCGGCCGCCCGCTTGGTGACTCCGTAGACGTTGCGCGGCTCGAGCGGCCCGAACTCCTCGGTCAGCCAGGCCGCCCGGGTCGAGCCGCCGGCCTTCCCGGCACGAACGGCTTCGGAGATCATCAGCGACGTCGTCGAGGTGAAGACGAAGCGGCCGCAGCCCGCCCTCGCCGCCGCCTCGAGCAGGTTCAGAGTGCCGGTGACGTTGACGTCGACGAAGGCCTGCTTCGGGTAGCGGACGATGTCCGGCTTGTGCAGCGCGCCGGAGTGGATGACGGCCTCGATGCCGCGCTCGCCGAATGTCCGCTCGACGAGCGCACGGTCGGCGACCGAGCCGAGGACGTCCGTGTCGGCCCCGGGCGCGACGTCGAGGCCCGTGACGTCATGGCCTTCCTCGCGAAGCCGCGGCGCGAGGAACCGGCCGAGCCAGCCTGACGAGCCTGTCAGAAGGACACGCATTTCACCTCCGTCCGTTCGGGCTGGGCCTGTCGAAGCCCTTCACTTCGCGCTCGCGGACAAGAACAGGAAAGGGCTTCGACACGCTCAGTCCGAACGGATGGAGAAGCCCGACCTCCCGGGCACTATTCCTCGTAACGCGCCGTCGTCTTCTGGCGCACTTCCTCCGCCGTCACGTCCGGCGCGAGCTCGATCAGCCGGAACGGGCTGTCATGGTCGGGCCGGTGGAAGACGCAGAGGTCGGTGACGACCATGTCGACAACGTTCCTGCCGGTGAGCGGAAGCGTGCAGGCCGGGATGAACTTCGGGTCCCCGTTCTTCGACGTGTGCTCCATCACGACGATGATCTTCTTGACGCCCGCGACGAGGTCCATGGCGCCGCCCATGCCCTTGACCATCTTGCCCGGGATCATCCAGTTGGCGATGTCGCCGCCTTCCGACACCTCCATCGCGCCGAGCACGGTCAGATCGATATGGCCGCCGCGGATCATCGCGAAGCTCTGCTCGGAGCCGAAATAGGAGGAGCTGTCGAGCTCGCTGATGGTCTGCTTGCCGGCGTTGATCAGGTCCGGATCGACCTCGTCCTCATAGGGAAAAGGCCCGATCCCGAGCATCCCGTTCTCCGACTGAAGGGTCACCTCCATCCCGGCCGGGATGTTGTTGGCGACCAGCGTCGGGATTCCGATGCCGAGATTGACGTAATAGCCGTCGCGAAGCTCCTTCGCGGCGCGGGCGGCCATCTGGTTGCGGTCCCAGGGCATTCAATTGGCTCCTTGCAATCCCCTCCCTGCGAGGGAGGGGCTAGGGGTGGGTAGGCGAGCACAGCGAGACTTGCCGGGCGGTTGAGTTTTGGCCGCCTTCGGCGGACCCACCCCCGGCCCCTCCCTTCCAGGGAGGGGAGATGTCACGCCGTCTCCCTCTGCCGCACGGTGCGGAACTCGATCTTCTTGTCGTAGGGGGCGCCGAGGATCATCCGTTTCACGTAGATGGAGGGCAGGTGGATGCAGTCCGGGTCGAGCGAGCCGACCGGCACGATCTCCTCGACCTCGGCGACGCAGACCTTGCCGGCCGTCGCCATCGGCTGGTTGAAGTTGCGGGCGGTCTTGCGGAAGACGAGGTTTCCGGCCTCGTCGGCCTTCCAGCCCTTGATGATCGAGAGGTCGGCGCGGATGCCGCGCTCGAGCACATATTCCTCGCCGTCGAAGACCTTGGTCTCCTTGCCCTCGGCGACGACGGTGCCCACTCCGGTCTTCGTGTAGAAGCCGGGAATGCCGGCGCCGCCGGCTCGGCAGCGCTCGGCGAGCGTGCCCTGCGGGCAGAATTCGACCTCGAGCTCGCCGGCCAGATATTGCCGCTCGAACTCCTTGTTCTCGCCCACGTAGGAGGAGATCATCTTGCGGATCTGGCGGGTGCGAAGCAGCTTGCCGAGCCCTTCATTGTCGATGCCGGCGTTGTTGGAGACCACCGTCAGGTCCTTGACCCCGTTCTCCCGGATCGCGTCGATCAGCCGCTCGGGTATGCCGCACAGGCCGAAGCCGCCGGCGCAGATCGTCATTCCGTCGAACAGCAGCCCGTCGAGCGCCGCCGCCGCGTCTGGATAGGTTTTGCGCATTCACCGCTCCCGATTGGATGCGGGGCCGATAGGCCGGACTGGCGCTTGAGGTCAAGAAAACCTGAACGAGGTTTCAACTTCGCTTCGTCAGGCGGCGAGGGCGGCCGTAGTCGCGGCGATCCTGAGGCCGAGCGGAAGCGAATGAAGGGCGGTGAGCGCCATGGAAAGCGGCGCACAGTGAAGGTCCGAGACCACCTCGCCGACGCCCTCATATTGCTCGGCCACGCTGCCCACGACCCGGGCGCCGATGCCGCGCAGGAGGGGCAGCGCCGCGGGATTGCGAATCGGCGCCTGGAGGGTCGTGGCGTAGAGCCGGCCGTGGCCCGCCTCCGCCAGCCGGCGGACGGACGCCAGAGCCAGCGGCGCGGCGCCGAGGCGGCTGGCCCAGGGCGCGAGGGCGAGCTGGTCGAAATAGGCGATCGGCTCGCCCGGCGGCGGCTCGCCTTCGTTTTCACGCCAGCGGATGAGCGAACGCCGCGCCCACAATTCGCTCGCCCGGAGCAGCGGATCGGGCAGCGCCACCGCGAAGCCGGCGACGCGCCCCTCCTGTTCGAGCACCAGGAGGCATCCGGCTTCGATCATGGCCGAGTAGCGCTCCGGGACGCAGCCGAGCAGGAAGCCGCCCCGCGGACGCCGGCTCCCCGGGGCGAATCCCAGCGCCTCCTTGATCGCGACGACAGCCGGGAGATCGCCCGGGCGCGCCGGCCTGATGCATCCGCTCATGGCCGCTCCCCCGACCAGAGGACGGGTCCTTCCCGCTGCCTCAGCACCGCCTGCAGCAGGGTGTCGGCATCGTCGTTGGAAGCGTGGCTGGGCGGCAGGGCGGACCGCCGCCCGGGCAGGTCGTACCAGGGGATGGCGGGATCGCGATGGTGGGTCGCATGCTCGTTGAAGTTGAGCAGCAGCCAGGAGAAAAACGGCTGGCGCGGAAGCGAGCGCACGTTGAGCCTCACGTCGCGGCCGACGGTCGTGCGGTAGTGATAGACGTAGAGCAGCATCGACCAGAACCAGGCGAAGACGAGCATCGGCAGGCCCAGAGCCGCCGCCCAGGCCAGGCCGCCGAACGCCGCGGCGAAGCCGGCATGGAAGCCGATGCCGGCGACGAACTGCGCCCAGGAAAGCAGCCTCAGCCGCGCCGGCCACGCACGGAATACCGGCGAGATGCCCGCCGCCCTCCGCTCCGGCACAAGCAGGAAGATCAGGATCGCGGCCAGCGTGTGGAGGAAGAACCCACCGGCGAAGACGTAGAAATACCAGAGCCCGCGGCGAATCGCCGACGCCGCCGCCCCGGCCGCTTCGGGCAGCCGCATATGGTCGAGCGCCGCGGTGGCGCGGTCGCGGCGGTTGCCGCCATGATGGAAGCCGTGGATCCTTCGGAAGATGGTGAAAGGCGCGACGACGGGAACCATCAGCGCCATGCCGGCCAGGTCGTTCAGGCCCCGGCGGCCTGGGAAAAGCTTCAGGTGCACCGCCTCGTGGGCGACGGTGTAGAGCCGGTCGAACCAGAGCCCCTGCGCGACCGCCAGGAGCAGGATGACGGGCCAGGCCAGGCCCTGCGGCAGCCAGCGCAACGCCGCCAGGGCGCCGACCAGCAGGATCGCGAACACGCTTCCCGTCTCGGCGAGCAGGAACAGGGATTTGCGCGTGTGGAGCCCCGGCCGCATGGGCCGAGGATTAGCGGCCGGGCGCCGCCGCGCAAGCCGCTCCTTCTAGAACTCGCCGGCTCCGAGGCCTTCGCGCGCCAGCACCCGAAGGACGGCCGGCCGCTCGATCAGCCGGTCCCTGTGCGCCGTCCAGTGGCGGTAAGGGTCGACGTCCAGCTCCAGCCGCCGCGCCCAGCGGCGGAAGGTGAGCGGATAGGGATCGGCGAGGCTGTAGCGGTCGCCGAGCAGCGAGGGGCCGGGGGCGAGCAGCGAGTCGAGCTCGCCGAACAGGCCGCGCAGGCGCTCGCGGTCCGACGCGACTTCCGCCTCGGGCCGCTCGATGCCGGCGGCGCGGGCGCGGAAGATCGGACCGAAGCCGCCATAATGGAGGGTGGTCGCGAAGAAGGAGAGAAGCTCGAAGACCCGCGCCAGGGCCGCCAGATCGTCGAGCGGCAGCTGCCCGCTCTCGGGCCAGCGGTGGCCTATCCAGGCAAGGACCGCGATAGTCTCGGTGACCACATGGCCGTCAGCTTCCATCGCCGGGATGAGGCCGCGGGGGTTGAGGGCGAGATATTCGGGGCTTTTGTGCGCCTTCTCGGCGATGGCGGTTCGGACCGGCTCGAAGCGGGCGCCGGCTTCCTCCAGGGCGACGTGCGGCACCAGCGAACAGGCGCCGGGGGAGTAGAAGAGGCGGAGCATCACAGGCCTCCTCCCCTCCCTTCCAGGGAGGGGGGGCGCCACCTAGCTCCTCAGCTTCGCCAGCACGCCCTGGAGCTGCATGGCGTTGGACATGTCGCCCTCGACCTTCAATTTGCCCTGCATGAAGGCGGTCATCCCGTCCAGCTTGCCGTCGCTCATCGCCTGCCAGTCTTCCCAGCTGACCTTGATCGTGGTGTCGGCGGCACCGTCCTCCTCGGTCACCCGGCTGGCGGCGCCGTCGAGCATCACCACGCCTTCGGAGCCGAAATCGAGCTTCACCCTCTTGCCGGGAAGCCAGGCGCTCTTCTCGTTGAGGGCCGCGGCCATTTCGCTCTTGGTCATGATCTTTCCTCCCGCTGTGTTTCCCGTCTCCCTACTTTACGTAAACGTCAGGTCAAGGGGGGCGCAGTCGGATTCGCCTCGCGCGTTCGGGCCGCGCTTGTCGAAGCCCTCTCCTTCTCCTACCGGCACCCGAAGGAAGGAAGGGAGGGCTTCGACAGGCTCAGCCCGAACGGATCTTGGACGCCATGGACGCCGCCGAAGCCATTCACCAGAAGTTCGTCGCCAAGGTACGCGCAGGCAACCTGCCGCGGCGCACGAGCGGAGTCGAGCCGGCCGACATCGGCCTTTCCCGCGAGGCGATGGTCGAGCTCTTCTACAGCCAGGTCGCCAGCCGGCAGATGGACCGGCTCTCGCGCCGGCTTCAGGCCCGGGGCGAGGGCTTCTATACGATCGGAAGCTCGGGCCACGAAAACAACGCCGCCGTCGCCGACGCCCTTCGAGTCGACGACATGGCCTTCCTCCACTACCGGTCCAACGCCTTCCAGATCCACCGCTCGAAGAAGCTGCCCGGCCAGACGCCCTGCTGGGACATGCTGCTGAGCTTCGCCGCGTCGGCCGAAGACCCCATTTCCGGCGGGCGCCACAAGGTGATCGGATCGAAGCCGCTGGCGATTCCGCCGCAGACCAGCACCATCGCCTCGCATTTGCCCAAGGCGGTAGGCGCGGCGTTCAGCATCGGCATCGCCAGGATGCTGAAGCTCGAGCACACCGAGCTTCCGAGGGATTCGGTCGTGCTGTGCAGCTTCGGCGACGCCTCGGCCAACCATTCGACCGCCCAGGGCGCCTTCAACACCGCCGCCTGGGCCGCCTATCAGGGTACTCCGATGCCGCTCATCTTCCTGTGCGAGGACAATGGCATCGGCATCTCCACGCGCACTCCGCCCGGCTGGATCGGCGCCTCGTTCCGCAACCGGCCGGGCCTCGACTATGTCCATTGCAGCGGCCTCGACATGGCCGACGCCTGGCGCGGCGCCCGCGATGCGGCCCGGATCGCCCGAACGCAGCGGCGGCCCGTCTTCCTCCACATGGACTGCGTCCGGCTCTACGGCCATGCCGGCTCCGACGTCCAGGCCACCTATCTCACCAGGGCGCAGATCGAGCAGGACGAGGAGCGCGACCCCCTGCTCTACAGCGCCGCCTTGCTCGTCGAGCAGGAAGCCCTGTCGGAGCGGGACATACTCGACATCTACAACGAGACGGAGGCGACCCTCGCCCGCGTCGCCGAGCAGGCGATCGCGCGTCCCAAGCTGACCACGAGCAAGGACGTGATGGCCAGCATCGTACCGCCCAGGCGCAGCCCGGCGCGGGCGAACACGCCGACTCCGGAGCAGCGCGAGGCCCTGTTCGAGCGCGACCGAAACATGATCGACAAGCCCCAGCACATGGCTCGCCTGCTGAGCTGGGCGCTGGCCGACCTGATGCTGGCCCACCCGGAGATCATCGTCGCCGGCGAGGATGTCGGGCCCAAGGGCGGAGTCTACAACGTCACCGCCAAGCTTCACGAGCGATTCGGCTCCTGCCGGGTGATCAACACCTTGCTCGACGAGCAGAGCATCCTCGGCCTCGGCATCGGCGCGGCTCATAACGGCCTGCTCGCCATCACCGAGATCCAGTTCCTCGCCTACGTCCACAATGCCGAGGACCAGATCCGAGGCGAGGCGGCGACACTGAGCTTCTTCTCGAACGGGCAGTACACCAACCCGACGATCATCCGGATCGCGGGCCTCGGCTATCAGAAGGGCTTCGGCGGCCATTTCCACAACGACAACAGCCTCGCCGTCTTCCGCGACATTCCCGGCCTCATCCTCGCCTGCCCGAGCAACGGCGCCGACGCGGTCGAGATGCTTCGCGAATGCGTCCGCCTCGCACTCGAGGAGCAGCGAGTCATCGTCTTCGTCGAGCCGATCGCCCTCTACATGACCCGCGACCTTCACGAGGAAGGCGATTCGCTCTGGACCTCGACCTACGCGGCGCCGGGCTCGGCCAAGCCGGTTCGGCTCGGCGAGCTCGGAGTTCATGGGAGCGGCACCGACCTCGCCATAATCAGCTACGCCAACGGCTATTATCTCTCTCGGCAGGCCGAGCGGATCCTCAGCGAGCGGCACGGCCTCGCTTCGAGGGTGATCGACCTGCGGTGGCTGGCGCCGCTGAACGAGGACGGCCTGATCGACGCCGTCGCGGGCTGCGAGCGGATCCTGATCGTCGACGAATGCCGAAGGACGGGCTCGCAGAGCGAGGCGCTGATGGCGCTGTTCGCGGAGCGGGCGCCGGGCGTCGAGTGCCGCCGGATCGCGGCCGAGGATTCGTTCATCCCGCTCGGCCGCGCCGCCACCCTCACCCTGCCGAGCCGCGACTCGATCGTCGCCGCAGCGCTGGAGATGGTGCGTGGCTGAGAAGGAAGCGGCGCTGATCGTCTGCCCGGGCCGCGGCACCTACGGCAAATCGGAGCTCGGCTATCTGAAGCGCTTCCATTCCGACAAGGGCGAGCCGATCGCGAGCTTCGACCGGCTGCGCTCGGAGCGGGGGCAACCCACCATTTCCGAGCTGGACGGAGCCGACCGCTTCAGCCCGGCGCTGCACACCCGCGGCGACATCGCCTCGCCGCTCATCTTCGCCGCTTCCTACGCGGATTTCCTCGCCATCGACCGCTCGCGCTACGATCTGGCCGCGGCCACCGGCAACTCGATGGGCTGGTATACGACCCTCGCCGTCGCCGGTGCGGTCGGACCGGAGCAGGGCTTCCGGATCATCGACGCGATGGGCGAGAACAGCCAGGCGGGGGAGGCCGGCGGCCAGGTCCTCCTCACCCTCGTCGACGAGGAATGGAAGACGCTCGCCGACCTGCGCGAGCAGGTGCTGGCGCTCGCCGCGGCGATCGGCGCCCGCGACGGCTGCAGCCTCCACGTCTCGATCGAGCTCGGCGGGATGATCGTCTTCGCCGGAAACGAAGCCGGACTCGCCGCGCTTCTTGCCGAGGCGCCGCCGACCCCGGCGCGCGATCCGCTCCGGCTCGTCAACCACGGACCCTTCCACACGCCCCTCATGGCCGGCTCTTCGAAGCGGGCGATGGCGCAGCTTCCGGCCGACTGGTTCGGCTCGCCCGAAATGCCGATGATCGACGGCCGAGGCCATATCTGGCGGCCTTTCGCCAGCAGCCCGTCAGCCCTCCATGATTACACCTTCGTCACCCAGATCCTCGAAACCTACCATTTCACCCGGGCACTCCAGGTGGCGGTCAAGGAGCAGGCCGCGGACCGGATCATCCTGCTCGGCCCCGGCGACACGCTCGGCGGCGCCATCGCCCAGGCGCTGATCGCGATCGAATGGCGCGGCCTGCGCTCGAAGCGCGACTTCCAGGAGATGCAGGCGTCGGATCCGTTCCTGGTCTCGATGGGCCGCGAGGATCAAAGAGGGCTGGTTACGTCCTGAAACCCCACTCCCGCGGAAAGCGGAAAAGGGTGACATCTCACAGTCCGTAGATCCCGCTGCCTTTCAGGCTCGCCGCGACCAGCCTCGCCCGGGCCTCGTCCCCTCCGAGCCGCGCCTCGCAATAGTCGCCGACCATCTGCGCCTGGGCCTCCAGCCGCGCCTCCGCGAAGCGGGTCTCGCCGGGCACGTAGCGGTACATGGCCGGCGCATTGAACCGGCAGGCGCAGAGATCGCGCCCGTATCTCAGGAAGAACCGAACCAGCCCGAGCCGCGCATATTGCCAGACATGGGTCATCTCGTGGAGGAACAGGCCGCAGGCATGCGGGTCGGCGCGGGCGAAGTCCGGCCGGTAATGGGCTCCGAAATAGACGGTCTTGCGAAGCGTGATCGCGGTGTTGCCGTTGCGGAAGGCCGCCTGCGGCAGCGGATTGCCGTCATGCCCGTCCATGAGGCGAACCATCCGGCAGTCGATCCGGCCGTGGAAGGCTTCGTCGAGAAGACCGATCTCGCCGGTGGTGAGGGGGCGCAGCAGGCTCATGCTTCGAGCGCCAGCAGCGCGAAAGTCGCCAGCCAATGCTCGCCCATATAATCGCCCGCGACGTGGGGGAGGCTGGCGTCGAGATGGTCGTCGGCGGTGCGTCGCGCCAGCGCCGCAAGCTCCGGCTCCAGCGCCGGGGCAAGCTGCCGCCAGCACCAGGCGCGGCTGAGGTTGAGGCCGTCGAGATGAGCGATCTTGCCGTCCGAGCGGTCGGAGACGGTGGCGGGGGTGAACAGGCTGCGCGGCTCGCCGGCGGCGAGGTCCGGCAGGAAGAGATCGAACCACTGCCGGAATTGACCGTCGCCGTGGGTCCGGCGCATGCACAAAGCTTCGGTCAGGGCCGGGGAGAGGAACTCGTCCCCGCCCGGCTCCCATGCCTGGCAGTCCCGGTCCTGCCCGTACCAGCTGCGCGCGCGCTCGCGGATCCGGCCGGCGAGCGAGGAGTCGTTCGCCTCCGCCCAGTCGATGGCGAGAATCATGGCGAACGCGCTGTTGAAATGCGTTCCGACCCGGATCGGGTAGGTGAGCTTGGGCAAATAGTTGTGGAAGCGGTCGGCGAAGGCGCGAGCCAGCGGCTCGAGGTCGCCCGCCCAGGCCTGGCCCTCGTGACGCTGCGCCTCGGCGTGGAGGGCGAGCAGCCAGGCCCATCCATAGGGCCGTTCGAAGCCGCCCGAATAGGCGCGGTCGAGATAGGCGAGCTCACCGGCGACCTTGTCCGGCGCCAGCATCTCGTCGGCGAGCGCGGCGATCCGGGCCGCCGCCGGCAGGTCCGGGAACAGCCGCCGCAGCCGGAGCATCAGCCACCAGCCGTGGACGCAGCTGTGCCAGTCGAAGCTTCCGAAGAAGATCGGATGAAGCTCGCGCGGCCCCGCCACATCCTCCGGCCCGTCGAGGACATGATCGAGCTTGTGCGGAAATTCCCGCGTGACATGCCCGAGCGCGATCTCGGCGAAGCGGGCGGCGGTGTCGGGCGTGAGGTGGTGCATGGCGCTCCTCGGTACCCCTCCCTGCAAGGGAGGGGCTAGGGGTGGGTCCGCCGAAGGCGGCCAAAACTCCGACTCCCCATAGCCTCGCTGCGCTCGTCTACCCACCCCCTGCCCCTCCCTTCCAGGGAGGGGAGGTCAGCGATACGCGAAAAAGTAGATGAAGAGGATGTTGATGGCGAGCAACGGAAGCGCCGTTCCGACCTGCGCCTTGACCACGCCGTTGCGGTCCTTGAGCTCGAGCAGGGCCGCCGGCACCAGATTGAAGTTGGCCGCCATCGGGGTCATCAACGTCCCGCAGAAGCCGGCGAGCATTCCGATCGCTCCCACCACCGCCGGGTCGCCGCCATAGCCCTGGATCAGCAAGGGCACGCCGATCGCGGCGGCCATCACCGGGAAGGCGGCGAAGGCGTTGCCCATGATCATCGTGAACACCGCCATGCCGAGCGCGAAGACGACGACGGTGAGGAAGACGCTGCCTTCCGGAATCACCGCGCGGGTTATCTCGCCGATCACCGCTCCGACCCCGGCCGCGGCGAACAGGACTCCGAGCGCGGCCAGCATCTGCGGAAGCACCGCCGCCCATCCGATCGCGTCGATCAGCCGCCGGCCTTCCTGGAGCGGCGCCAACGCCGGCGGCCTGAGCCAGACGAAGATCACCGCCAGCGCGGTCAGCACGCCGAGTCCGAGCAGGACGTAGGTCTCGCGCTTGGCCTCGAACAGGCCGGACTCCCTGAGCGGGGTGTAGGTGTAGAGGAGGGTGCCGATAAAGGCGATCGCCGGGATGATCAGCGCCGGCAGGAACAGCCGGTTGCCGTGGCGGGCGGAGAAGGCCTCGCGCTCTTCGTCCGAGCTGGTCGGCGGCTGCGAGCGGCCGATCAGGCCGAGGCTGGCGAGAGCGGCGAGGCCGAGCACGAGCAGGCCGTTGCCGAAGTCGCCGATCAGGTCGCCGGCGAGCAGGCTCAGCGCCATCAGCCCCCAGAAGGCGCCGTTGCCGAGGCGCTTGGGATTGGAGCGGTCGAGGGCGCTGAGGATCGCGAAGGCCGCGAACATCGCCCCGGCGAGGACGTAGAGATGCTGGAGGGTGATCATGCCTTATCCTCCCCATCGCGAGATGGGGAGGGTGGTGGAGAGGTAGTTGCCGAGGCGTCGTCACCTACCCCTCCACCATGCTTCGCATGGTCCCCCTCCCCCCGGCTTCGCCGCGGGGAGGATAAGCTGCGATCCAGCATCAGCAGCCGCGTGCCATGGACCAGGAAGGCAGCGATCGCCGTCGGGATAGCCCAAAGCCCGAGCTCGATCGGCGCCAGCACGATTCCGTAGGCGGCGAGGGTCTGCTGGATGAGGACGATCGAGGCGATGGCGAAGAAGATGTCCTCGCCGAAGAACAGCCCCACATTGTCGGTCGCCGCGGAATAGGCCTTCACTTTCTCCGACGTCGGCTCGTCCAGCTCGCCCTGCTGCTTCTCGGCCGCCGCCAGCGCCATCGGCGCGAGCAGGGGACGGACGGTCTGCGGGTGGCCGGCGGTGCTGTGGAGGCCGATGGCGGAGATGACCTGGCGGTAGAGCAGGTAGAGGATCAGAAGCCGGCCGGTCGTCGCGCTCCGGAAGGACCGGATCATTGCCGCCGCGCGCTGCTGGAGGCCGAAGCGCTCGAGCAGGCCGATCACCGGCAGCACGATCCAGACGAGGGCGATGATCCGGTTGTCGTTGAAGGCCTTGCCGAAGGTGGAGATGACCTCGGCGATGTCCATGCGGGCGATCAGGCCGGTGGCGATGGCGGCGGCGGTGACGACGAACATCGGATTGAGCCGAAGCGCGAAGCCCGCGACGACGATCAGGATTCCCAGCAGGACCCAGTAATTGGTCACCACATCCTCCCCATCGCAGATGGGGAGGGGGACCGCCCGCAGGGTGGTGGAGGGGTAACTGACCAGGCCTCAGCCATTCACCCCTCCTCCAGGCTTCGCCTGGTCCCCCTCCCCATGCGATGCATGGGGAGGACATCCATAGCCCCCACCCCCCGGGGTCTCGATCACGAACATGTCGCCCTCGCGCATCTCCGCCGAGGCGGTCGCGCTCAGCGTCTCCACCGTGCCGTCGGCCCTTATCACCTGGTTCACGCCGGTCTTGGCGTCGCCGCCGCCCTCGATCCCCCGCGGCGGCACCTCGCGGCGGTTGGAGAGGATGTTGGCGCGCATCCGCTCCCGGAAGCGGATGTGGCGCTCCACCCCGTCGCCTCCCTTGTGCCGCCCCTCCCCGCCCGAGCCGCGGCGGATGGCGAAGCGCTCGACCAGCACCGGGTAGCGGGTCTCCAGCACCTCCGGATCGGTCAGCCGGCTGTTGGTCATATGGGTCTGGACCGCGCTCGCTCCGTCAAAATCGGGCCCGGCGCCGGCGCCGCCCGCGATCGTCTCATAATATTGGTGCTGGGCGTTGCCGAAGGTGAAGTTGTTCATCGTCCCCTGGCTCGGCGCGAGCGCTCGGCAGGCGGCGAACAAGGCGTCGGTGATCACCTGGCTGGTCTCGACGTTGCCGGCGACGACGGCGGCCGGATAGCGCGGGTTGAGCATCGAGCCTTCGGGCACCACCAGGGTGATCGGCCTCAGGCAGCCGTCGTTCATCGGGATCGAATCGTCGACCATGGTCCGGAAGACGTAGAGGGTCGCGGCCCGGCAGATCGAATAAGGCGCGTTGAAATTGTTCGGCTGCTGGCCGCTGGTGCCGGTGAAGTCGACCGTCGCCGAGCGGCGGGCGGAATCGACCCGGACGCTGACGCAGACCTCGGCGCCATTGTCCATCGCGTAGCGGAAGTCGCCATCGCGCAAGGAGCCGATCAGCCGCCGCACCGCCTCCTCGGCATTGGCCTGGACGTGTGCCATGTAGGCGTCGACGACGTCGCGGCCATATTCCCCCGCCACGCGCCGCATCTCCGCCGCGCCGCGCGCGCAGGCGGCGACCTGCGCCTTGAGATCGGAAATGTTGCGGTCGGGCTTGCGCGCCGGCCACGGGCCGGAGGCGAGCAAAGCGCGCATCTCCGCCTCGAGGAAGCGCCCCTCGTCGACCAGCAATTCGTTGTCGATCAGCACGCCCTCGTCGGCGATGGTGTGGCTGTCGGGCGGCATCGAGCCCGGGGCGATTCCGCCGATATCGGCATGGTGGCCGCGGGCCGCGACGTACCAGGCCGGAGCCGCGTCGCCTTCGCCGGCGAAGACCGGCATGATCACGGTGATGTCCGGCAAGTGGGTGCCGCCGCGATAGGGGGCGTTGAGGACATAGACGTCGCCCTCGCGGATTCCGCGCCCGTCCCTTTTGTCCCCTCGCGCCTCGATGACGGTCCGGATCGAATCCCCCATCGAGCCGAGATGGACCGGGATATGCGGCGCGTTGGCGATCAGTGCGCCGCCCGAATCGAACAAGGCGCAGGAGAAATCGAGCCGCTCCTTGATGTTGACGGAGGAGGCCGTGTTCTGGAGCGCGACCCCCATCTCCTCCGCCACCGCCATGAACAGGTTGTTGAAGACTTCGAGCATGACCGGATCGGCGTCGGTGCCGATGGCGCGGGAGGCGGCGCGAGGGGCGGCGCGGGTGAGGATGAGGTTGCCGAGACGATCCACTTCCGCCTGCCAGCCCGGCTCGACCACGGTGGTCGCGGAGGGGTCGACGATGAGGGCGAGGCCGGGGATGATTGTCCCGGGGGAAAGCGAGGCGCGGTCGAGAACAGGGTCGGCTTTTCCGTTCGCCCCGAGCGAAGTCGAGGGGCCCTCCCGAGCGAAGCCGAGGGCAAAGGGCCTCGGCTCCGCTCGACGGGGTGTCTCGACTTCGCTCGACACGAACGGACTTTCCGTGCGCCCTATCGCCTCGACGATCGCCGTCTCCACCACCACCGGCGTCTCCGGCGATACGAAGCCGAAGCGCGTCCGATGCGCTTGCTCGAACGCCTCGCGCATCGCCACGAAACTTCCAGCCTCAACTTCCAGGCTCGAATCGCTCCCCTCATACCTGAGCGCCGCCCGCCGCTTCAGCGCCACCCGCTCCACCCCCTGCCCCCGAAGCGCCGCCTCCGCCTCTCCGGCCAGCTCCGCGAGCACATCCTCCAGCGCCTCCCCGCCGACGCTGCGCTGCCTGAGCTCGACCATGTCGGCCAGGCCCATGCCGTAAGCGGAAAGCACCCCGGCGAGCGGGTGGATCATCACCCGCTCCATGCCGAGCGCGTCGGCGACGAGGCAGGCATGCTGCCCGCCGGCGCCGCCGAAACAGGCCAGGGTGTAGCGGGTGACGTCGTGGCCGCGGGCGATGGAGATTCGCTTGATCGCGCTCGCCATGTTGTCGACGGCGATTCGCACGAAGCCGGCCGCCGCTTCCTCCGCCGGCATCCCCGCCTCCCTGCCGATCGCCTCGCACAGCGCCTGCGACGCCCCGGCGTCGATCGGCTGATCCCCGCCCGGGCCGAACACCCTCGGGAAATGCTCCGGCCGGATCTTGCCGAGGACGACGTTGCAGTCGGTGATGGTGAGGGGTCCGCCGCGCCGGTAGCAGGCCGGGCCGGGCACCGCCCCGGCGCTGTCCGGCCCGACCCGGAAGCGCGCTCCGTCGAAGTGGCAGACCGAGCCGCCGCCCGCCGCCACGGTATGGATCTCCAGCATCGGCGCCCGGACCCTGACTCCGGCCACGATCGTCTCGTTGGTCCGCTCGTGGGCGCCGGCATAATGGGAGACGTCGGTCGAGGTGCCGCCCATGTCGAAGCCGATGATCCGCGAGAAACCCGCTTCCTCGGCGGTCCTGGCCATTCCGACGATGCCGCCGGCCGGGCCGGACAGGATCGCGTCCTTGCCCTGGAAGGCGGAGGCGTCGGTCAGCCCGCCCGACGACTGCATGAAGAAGAGCCGGGCGTCCTTTCCCAGCGCCGCGACGACCCGGTCGACGTAGCGGCGCAGCACCGGAGAAAGATAGGCGTCCACCACCGTGGTGTCGCCGCGTCCGACCAGCTTGATCAGGGGTCCCACGCGGTGACTGGCCGAAACCTGGGTGAAGCCGATCTCCCCGGCGAGAGCCGCGACCGCCGCCTCGTGCGCCGTCCAGCGCCAGCCGTGCATCAGCACGATCGCGAGCGCTCGGAAGCCGGCCTGGTGAGCATCCACGAGATCGGCGCGGACACGGTCGAGGTCGAGCGGCCGCAGCACCTCGCCCTGGGCGGTCACCCGCTCGTCCACCTCGACGATCGGGCCGTAAAGCGCTTCGGGAAGCACGATGCGCCGGGCGAATATGTCCGGCCGGGCCTGGTAGCCGATCCTGAGCGCGTCGCCGAAACCCCGGGTGACGGCGAGAACGAGCGGCTCGCCCTTGCGCTCGAGCAATGCGTTGGTGGCGACTGTGGTGCCCATCTTGACCGCTTCGAGGGGGGCGTCGCCATGCTCCGCGACCAGCCGCCTGATGCCTTCGACGGCGGCGTCGTCATATTGCCCGGGATTGTCGGAAAGCAGCTTGGCGGTCAGCAGCCGCCCGTCGGGCGCTCGGGCGACGATATCGGTGAAGGTGCCGCCGCGGTCGATCGAGAAGGACCAGCCTTTCGTCATCCGCGGCGGCGATGGCGTCTAGAGGCCGAAATGGGCGTAGGCGACCATGCAGTAGAGCATCGGGAGCGAGAGGATGAGGTTGGTGCGCGAGGCCATCATCGCGACTGAGGCTGAGCGCGCCTTGGCCGCGTCGTCGGCCGGGACGATCCCGAGCGCGCGCTTCTGGTTCGGCCAGATCACGAACCAGACGTTCGCCGCCATGATGATTCCGAGCCACATTCCGATGCCGATCGTCCGGTGGGTTTCGGCGAGGCCGAGGGCGCGGGCCGTATAGCCGCCTTCCTTCATCTCGCCGGTGAGAAGGCCGAGGATCACCGTCGCCAGCGCCGCCCAGCGGAACCAGAAGAGCGCCTTGGGCGCGATATATTTGGTGACGCCCGGCTTCAGCTCGGCGGGGACGCTCGGCATGGTGGGGATCTGCACGAAGTTGAAATAATAAAGGAGGCCGATCCACAATATGCCGGCGAAGATGTGCAGGTAGCGCATGAACTGCGTCCAGTCGTAGCTGCCGTCGGCGAGCAGCCCGCCGTGCAGCCCGAACATCGCCGCGGCCAGCAGCACCACTCCGATGAGCAGCGCCAGATGGAAGTTGCCAAGTATCTTCGCCATCGAAACCCCCTGTGGTTTGTCGGTTGCAGCCCCTCTAACGCAGCGGTGGGGGCGTGGGTAGGGGGTCCTTCGATACGGGGCCTTCGCCGGGCTCAGTCCCTCCTCAGGATGAGCGGTTGGCGAACGTCCGCCTTCCGTCCCGCTCATCCTGAGTAGCCGGTGAGCCTGCCGAACCGGCGTATCGAAGGACCCTCAATCCAGCCGCCACATGATGCTCTGCGACAGCGGCGTCCAGACCCCCGTCCTCACCCCCGCCTCCCGCAGCGCCCGCCCGGTCCAGCTGTTGCAGGTGTAGAAGGCGCTGTAAGGGCCCACCGCCTCGTAGAACATGTCGGACGTGCCGTAGCCGCGGCCGATCAGCGGCATCGTCCGCCCCTCGGCGTCATACTGGAAGCTGGCGCGCGCGAAGGCGGCGAGCCGGCGATATTCCTCGCGCCGGAGCACGATCGGCCGCGTGTCCTCGCTCGCTCTCGGATCGTGATCGTGGTCGGCGTGCATCAGGCTCCTGCCCTGGCCGAAAGCGGCGAGGAAGGCGTTCTTCATGGTGAGATCGCCCCAGGTCGGCGTCTCGAGATAGAAGGCGCGGTTGCCGTAGCCCAGGGCGACATAATTGCCGTGGCCCCAGCCTTTGTCCCGGAGATGCGCGCCCGGAACCAGCGGTCGCCAGTCCATCTCCTCGGTCACCTTGGGCACCAGGATCCAGGTATGGACTCCGTTGGTGCGGACGAAGATCGTCACCCCTTCCTTCGCCTCCTGCCAGTCGCGGTTGGCCGGCACGGCGCCGAGGATCAGGGCGGCGAGGAAATAGAGGGCCGGGACGGCGATCAGCACGGCGGCGGCGCGGAGGGCGATGCGGAGGGCGCGTCTCACGAAGCCAGCCTAGCGCTTGATGCGGCGGCTGCGAAGCGCCAAGCCCGCGACCATGTCGCGCGAGCATCTGGAGGCGATCTGGCGGGCGGGGATGGAGGCGTGCCTGCCCGAGCGCGTTCTGCCGGCGCATCTGCCGGCGCCGCCGCCCGGCCGCACCCTCGTCCTCGCGCTGGGCAAGGCGGCGGTGCCGATGGCGGGGAGCGTCGAGGCGCGGTGGCGGGGGCCTTTGTCGGGGCTGGCGGTGACACCCCATGGAAGCGCCGGGGAGCTTCGGCAAGTGGAGGTGATTCAGGCCGCCCATCCGGTGCCGGACGCCGGCAGCGTGGCGGCGGCGGAGCGGCTGCTCGCGCTGGCCGCGGGCGCCGGCGGGGACGACCTCGTCCTCGTGCTGCTGAGCGGCGGTGCCTCCGCGCTCGCCTGCCTGCCGGGAACGGGGCTCGAGCTGGCGGAGAAGCAGAGGCTCACCGAGGCGCTGCTGCGGTCCGGGGCTCCCGTCGACGAGATCAACTGCGTGCGGCGGCACCTCTCGCGCTTCAAGGGCGGACGCCTCGCCCTCGCCGCGCCGCCCGCTCGCCTGGTGACCCTCGCCATCTCCGACGTGGTCGGCGACTGTCCGGAGGATATCGGCTCCGGCCCGACCGCCGCCGATCCTTCGAGCCTGGAGGAGGCCCGGGAAATCCTCGCCCGCCATGCCATCAGGCCGCCCAGGAATGGCTGGTCCGAAACCCCGAAGCAGGTGCCGGGGGCCTGGCGCCTCGTCGCCGGCGCCGCCAACGCGCTCGAGGCCGCGGCCGCGGAGGCGCGCCGGCTCGGCTACGCGGTGCGCCTGCTCGAATGCGAGGGCGAGGCGCGCGAGGTGGGGCGCGAGCATGCCGCCCTCGCCCTGCGCGCGGGGCCGGGCACCGCCCTCATCTCCGGCGGCGAGCTCACCGTCACCGTGCGCGGACCGGGACGAGGCGGCCCCAACCAGGAATATGCCCTCGCCGCCGCTCTGGCGCTGGAGGGGCGCGAGGGCATAAGCGGGCTCGCCGCCGACACCGACGGGATCGACGGAGTCGGCGGGGCCGCCGGCGCCTTCTTCGAGGGCGGCGCGCCCGGCGGCGAGGCGGCGCTGGCGGCGAACGACAGCGGCACCTGGTTCGCGGCGCGGGGCGGCCTCTTCGTCACCGGCCCCACCGGCACCAACGTCAGCGACCTGCGCATCATCCTCACCTGACCCCCCTCCCTTCCAGGGAGGGGAAGATTCCCGTAACGACAGCCCATGAGCGAATGGACGATCGGGATCCTCGGCGGCTCCGGCCTCTACGAGATGGAGGCGCTGGAGGAGGCGCAGTGGATCGCGGTCGACACGCCCTGGGGGGCGCCGTCCGACGAATTGCTGACCGGCCGGCTGCACGGCGTGAAGTTCGTCTTCCTGCCGCGCCATGGCCGAGGCCACCGGATGCCGCCGAGCCAGGTCAACGCCCGGGCCAATGTCGACGCCCTCAAACGCGCCGGCTGCACCGACCTCGTCGCCATCTCCGCGGTCGGATCGCTGAGGGAGGAGCTGGCGCCCGGGCGCTTCGTCGTCGTCGACCAGTTCATCGACCGCACCTTCGCCCGCGAGAAGAGCTTCTTCGGCCCCGGACTCGTCGCCCACGTCTCGATGGCCGACCCGGTCTGCCCGCGCCTCTCCGGCCTGCTCGCCGGCTCGGCCGAGGCGGCGGGCGCGAGCGTCGCCCGGGGCGGCACCTATCTCGCGATGGAAGGACCGCAATTCTCTTCCCGCGCCGAAAGCGAGCTCTATCGAAGCTGGGGCTGCGACGTGATCGGAATGACCGCCATGCCCGAGGCCAAGCTGGCGAGGGAGGCCGAGCTGCCCTACGCGCTCGTCGGGATGGTCACCGATTACGATTGCTGGCGGCGGGGCGAAGAGGCGGTCGAGGTTTCGGCGATCATCGCCCAGCTGATGGCCAATGCCGGAACGGCGCGGCGGATGGTGGAGGAATTCGCCGGGGCGCTGCCGGAGGCGCGCGAACCGTCGCCGATCGACACGGTCCTCGATTCGGCGATCATCACCGCGCCCGAAGCGCGCGATCCGGCGCTTCTGGCCAAGCTCGACGCCGTGTGCCGGAGGGTGTTCGCCTCGCCGTCACCCTGAACTCGTTTCAGGGTCCGGTTCTCCACCCGCGAGGCGGTTCGAAGCTGGCTGCCGAAACGAGTTCAGCATGACGGTCACCCCGCCACTTCCCCAACCGGCATCTCGAACGCCCGCGCCCTGATCCAGCGGCTGGCGATCAGCTTCTCTCCCGCGAGCACCGGCAGCCCGGCATGGCCCGACGCCGGGTCCCGGCGGCCGTCCGCGCCGGTGTTGCGGAAGAGGATGGCGTCGCCGGGCCGCCCCTTCAGCTTGAGGCCCGCGGTCGGAAAATGCGTTTCGCCGCCCTCGTAAGAATCGTTGAGCCAGACCAGCATCGTCATCGTGCGCGGGTTGGCGAAGCCGGGAATGGCGTCGAAATGGGGCCGGTACTCGCCGCCGGGCCGGTAGCGAAGCACCTGCAGCGGCTCGCCCTGCGCGACGGCCGTGCCGCTGCAGGTGCCGATCCGCCGGTTGAGGGCGTGGACGGCGGGGTTCTCGAGCGGCCAGGTGAAGCCGACGCTGTCGCAGACCCGCACCGGATCGCGCACCTGCCGCCGGGAGCCCGGCTCGACCACGACCGCCGGCGCCATCATCGGCGCGGCGGCTCGGGCGAGCCAGTCGCATTCGGCGGCGGAGAGGAGGCCGGGGAAGCGGATGATGGCGGGGGCCTCGCAGATCGGCTCGCCCTCTGGGACGGCGACGGGATCGCCCTCGGCGCCAAGCGCCATGGCCTCGATCCGCTCGAGCTCCAGGCGGCTGCGCGGGTTCACTTCGGCGAGCGCCGCGAGCAGCCGGAGCGAGTCGCTCCACTGCCGCGGCCCGCCGACCCCGGAGGCGAGAAAATTGCCGTAGATCACCGCCGCCTCGACCTTGCCCGCCGCGGCCGCCTGGCGGAACAGCTCGCGCGCGGCGGCAAGGTCGCGAACGCCGCCCTCGCCGCGCAGCCTCGCCGCCGCCGCCTCGAACAGGGCCGACGGCTCAGCCATAGAGCCGTGCCACCCGCTCCGCGCTCATTCCGAGCCGGTAGAGCGCCAGGCAGAGCAGGTTGCGCCCCGAGCGCCGGAGCCAGCCGTCCCGCCGCCAGCGTCGGGCCGAGGTGGTCGCGTCGGCATCCAGCCTCTGGATCCGGCCGATCCTCCGGGCCAGGTCGACATCCTCCATCAGCGGCAGCGGCCGGTAGCCGCCAACCTCCTCGTAAAGGCGGCGGGAGATGAGCAGGCCCTGATCCCCGTAAGGCAGGCCGAGCAGCCGCACCCGAAGCGCAACGCCCGCCTCGATCAGCCGCGCCCGCCATTCGCCGGCGTCGAGCCGGAAGCGGAAGCAGGCCGCCCGGTCCGGCCGCCGGGCCATGTGCCACTCGGCCGCCTCCCGCCACCCCGGGGCCAGGATCGTGTCGGCATGGAGGAAGAGCAGCCAGTCCCCCGCCGCCGCGGCGGCGCCGGCGGCGAGCTGAACGCCGCGGCCGCGCGCCGAGCGGACGAGGCGGGCTCCGGAGCGCTCGGCTATGGCTGCAGTGGCGTCGGTCGAGCCGCCGTCGACGACGACGATCTCCCCGGCCCCGGCGAGCGCGTCGAGGCAGCGGCCCAGCGTGGCCGCGGCGTTCAGGGTGGGGACGACGACGGAGAGCACGGTTGCATCTGTGCATGACAGCGGGCGGTCCGCAAGCTGCCTCCCCATCGAAGATGGGGAGGGGGACCACCGAAGGTGGTGGAGGGGTGACATGGCTCAAGCATCATCAGGTCACCCCTCCACCACATTACGTGTGGTCCCCCTCCCCATCGCGCGGCGAAGGGGAGGCAGAGCAGCTGGCCCCGCCGAGCACGCAGAAGCGCGCGCAATGGGGGTGGTTCAGGCTTACCTCGGGGGCGGAGCCGGCGAGGGTCGGGCCGAGCGCGAACTGGGGGTCGTAGGGCAGAAGGGTGCAGGCGACGACGTGCGGGGCCCCGGCGCCCCTCGCCTTCACCACCATCCGGCTGGAGGCGCACATCATCGCGGCGGGCGAGACGTGGAGGATGTCCCAGCAGGCGGTGCTGATCTCGGGCACGTCGGCGCCGGCGTCCATCGCGGGGAAGAGGACGAGGCCGGCCTCGGCGACGAGGCCTTCGCTTCGGCGGAGGGCGGCGTAACCCGCTTGCGCTTCTTCGAGGCTCTCGCCCGGGAGCTGGCGTCCGGCGATGGCCGTGCGGAACCCTTCGGCCTCGAGCCAGCGCAGGCCGTCCAGCGCCTTGTCCCAGGTGCCGGCTCCCCGCTCCGCCTCGTGCACCGCGCGGCCGTGATGGTCGAGGCTGACCCGGAAAGTCAGCCGGTCGCGCGGCAGGGCCTTCAGAGCCGCCTCGAACCGCCGCATCGGCCGCATCGCGTTGGTCAGAACCAGCACCTCGAAACCGCGGCCGAGCGCCGCCGCGATCATCGCGATCGCCTCCCGATTCATGAACGGCTCGCCGCCGGTAAAGCCGATCTCCCGGGTGCCGAGCGCCGCCGCCTCGTCGAGATAAGGCTCGATCTCGGCGAGGGTCGGATAGACCAATGTATCGTTGACCGGCGAGCTTTCGATGTAACAGCTCTTGCAGGCGAGGTTGCAGAGCGTGCCGGTGTTGATCCACAAAGTGTCGAGCCGCCGCAGCGCCACCCGGGCGCGCGGCTCGCCCTTGGCGGTCACCCGCGGATCGCGGAACTTGGCCGGATCGAGCGGCCGGGCGAGCGGATCGGCGAAGGGCGAGGGAGCGAGTGCGTTCATCGGCTGCGAGGATAGGCGAATTGCTTCACGGGTGTTAGGCCCCTCCCTCGCCTTTCCCGCGAAAGGCGGGAGAGGGGCTTGCCGGGAGCGGGAACGATGAAGCGGGGCAGTCAAGGCCGAATCCTCCTGCTGCTCCTGATCGTTCTGGCGATCGCCGCCTTCTTCGCCTTCGACCTCGGCGCCTGGCTCACCCTCGCCAACCTGAAGGCACGAAAGGCCGAGCTCGCCGCCTTCGTCGAGGCCCGCCCGCTCGCCGCCGTCGCCGCCTTCTTCCTCCTCTACGTCGCGGTCACCGCCCTTTCGCTTCCCGGCGCCGCGATCCTGACCCTGGCCGCGGGCGCGATCTTCGGCCTGTGGGAGGGCACGCTCATCGCTTCCTTCGCCTCGACGATCGGCGCCAGCCTCGCCTTCCTCTCCTCGCGCTACCTGCTTCGCGACTGGGTGACCGCGCGCTTCGGCCGGCGCATCGCCGCCGTCGACCGCGGCATGGCGCAGGACGGCGCCTTCTACCTGCTCACCCTTCGCCTGATCCCGGCCTTCCCCTTCTTCCTCATCAACCTCGCCATGGGCATGACGGCGATGCGGCTGGTCACCTTCGCTCTGGTCAGCCAGATCGGAATGCTGCCGGGCACGATCGTCTACGTGAACGCCGGCACCCAGCTCGCCGCGATCGAGAGCACAGGCGACATCCTCTCGCCGGCGCTGATCGGTTCGCTCGTCCTGCTCGGCCTCTTCCCTCTCCTCGCCAAGGCGGCGGTCGGGTGGTGGAGGCGCCGCCGCGTCTATCGCGGCTGGCGGCGCCCCCGCCGCTTCGACCGCAACCTGATCGTCGTCGGCGCCGGCGCCGGCGGCCTCGTCACCGCCCTGATCGGAGCGACGGTGCGGGCCAGAGTGACCCTGATCGAGAAAGGCGAGATGGGCGGCGACTGCCTCAATACCGGCTGCGTCCCGTCCAAGGCGCTGATCCGGAGCGCCCGCGCCGCCCACGAGATCCGGACCGCCGGCGCCTACGGGCTGGCGCCGGCCGAGCCGCAGGTGCGCTTCGCCGAGCTGGTCGAGCGGATCCACCGGATCATCGCCGAGATCGCCCCCGCCGACAGCGTCGAGCGCTATACGCGGCTCGGAGTGGACGTCCGCAAGGGCCATGCCCGCCTGGTCGATCCGTGGACGGTGGAGATTGACGGCGGCGAGCGGCTGACCGCCCGCGCCATCGTCATCGCGGCCGGCGGCGACCCCGCCGTTCCGGCCATCCCGGGCCTCGCCGACAGCGGCTACCTCACCAGCGATACGATGTGGCAGGCCCTGCGCGGGCGCGAACGGGTGCCGGAGCGGATCGCGATCATCGGCGGGGGGCCGATCGGCACCGAGATGGCCCAGGCTTTCGCCCGTCTCGGAGCGAAGGTCACCCAGGTCGAGCACGGCCCGCGGCTTCTGGCGAAGGAGGACGAGGAGGTTTCCGAGCTGGTCGAGGCGGTGCTTCGCGAGGAAGGGGTCGACATCCGCACCCGGCACGGAGCGATGGAGGTCAAGGGCAAGACGCTGGTGGTCCATTCCGGGGGCGAGGAACAGGCGGTCCCCTTCGACGAGCTGATCGTCGCCGTCGGCCGCAAGGCGCGGCTGACCGGCTACGGGCTGGAGGATCTCGGCATCGAGACCGGCCGCACCGTCGCCGTCAACGACTGGCTGGAGACCCGCTTTCCCAACATCTACGCGGTCGGCGACGTCGCCGGCCCTTATCAGTTCACCCATTTCGCCGCCCACCAGGCGTGGTTCGCCGCCGTGAACGGACTGTTCGGCCAGCTCAAGCGCTTCCGCGCCGATTACCGGGTGCTGCCCTGGGTCACCTTCACCGATCCGGAGGTCGCCCATGTCGGCCATAACGAGCTTTCCGCCAGGGAGGCGGGCATCGAGTACGAAGTCGTCCGCTACGAGCTCGACCACCTCGACCGCGCCCTTGCCGAAGGCGCCGGCCGCGGCTTCGTCAAATTGCTCGTCGAGCCGGGCAAGGACCGACTGCTCGGCGCCACCATCGTCGCAACCCAAGCCGGCGAGCTCATCGCCGAGCTGGTGCTGGCGATGAAGCACGGCCTCGGCCTCAACAAGTTGCTCGCCACCATCCACGCTTACCCCACCCTCGCCGAAGCCAACAAATATGCCGCCGGCGAATGGAAGAAGGCGCACAAGCCCGAGCGGCTGCTCGCCTGGGTCGAGCGCTATCACCGCTGGCGGCGGGGGTGACCCGGATCGTCATCTTCGCCAAGGCGCCGGTGCCCGGACGGGTGAAGACGCGGCTGATCCCGGCCCTGGGCGCGGAAGGGGCGGCGAAGCTGGCGGCTCGGATGCTGGCGGGGACGGTGGCGGAAGCGCTGGCGACGGGGCTCGCGGTGGAGCTATGCGGGGAGCCGGATGCGGCGTCATGGCACGAGGCGCGGGCGGGGCTGGCGCTCACCGCACAGGGCGAAGGCGACCTGGGCGAGCGGCTGGCGCGGGCGGCGGAGCGGGTGCTGGCGGACGAGCCGGTGCTGCTGATCGGCGCCGACTGCCCGGAGCTGGACCGCGCGCGGCTGCAAGGCGCCGCGGCGGCGCTGGAGACGCGGGACGCGGTCATCCATCCGGCGCATGACGGCGGCTATGCGCTGCTCGGGCTGGGGCGGTTCGACCGCTCGCTGTTCGAGGGCATAGAGTGGAGCACGGCGACGGTGGCCGAACGGACGATGCGCAAGATCGAGGCGCTGGGCTGGTCGCTGCGCGTCGGACAGACGCTTCGGGATATCGACGCGCCCGGCGACCTTCTCCCTCTCCGCGGCGGGGAGAGGGTTGGGTGAGGGGGTCCGGCCTTTCCGGATAGGCCGAGCCCCCTCACCCTGCCCTCTCCCCACAGGGGAGAGGGAATGTTTGCCGCCGTCGCCACCTGCAGGTAACGGGTCGCCCATGCACCCCCTCCCCCCTTATGCCGAGCTGCTCGGACTGCGCACCGAGCGAACCGGGGACGGAGCCCTGCTGTGGGTGATGCCGTTCCGCGAAGAGGTGGTCGGCCGCCCCGGCTTTCTCCACGGCGGAGCGATCGCCGGGCTGCTCGAATTCGCCGCCCTGGGGACGCTGTTCGAGGCGCTGGGCGACTGCGCGACCGCGAGGCCGATCAACGTCAGCGTCGACTTCATGCGCGGCGGCACCGACCACGACACCTTCGCCTCGGCTCTGGTCACCCGCCTCGGCAGCCGGGTCGCCAATGTCGAGGCCCATGCCTGGCAACAGGAGCGATCGAGGCCGATCGCCGCGGCGCGGATGAACCTGATGGTTCGAAGGTAACCCCCCTCCCTGGAAGGGAGGGGATGGGGGTGGGTAGTCGAGCGCAGCGAGACTTTTGCCGACCCGGAGTTTCGGCCGCCTTCGGCGGACCCACCCCCCACCCCTCCCTTTCAGGGATCACCCTCCCCTTTTCATCACTTCCCTCGCGATGACCAGCTGCTGGACCTGGCTCGTCCCCTCGTAGATCCGGAACAGCCTGACGTCCCGGTACAGCCGCTCGATTCCGTAATCGGCGATGTAGCCGGCCCCGCCGAATATCTGCACCGCCCGGTCGGCGACCCGCCCGACGGTCTCGCTGGCGAAATATTTGGCCGCCGCCGCCTCGAGCGTGATCGGCTCGCCGGCATCCTTGAGCGCCGCCGCCTCCAGCACCAGAGCCCTGGCCGCCATCGTCTCGGTCTTGGCATCGGCGATCATCGCCTGGATGAGCTGGAACTCGGCGATGGGCTTGCCGAACTGCTTCCTCTCGGCCGCATAGGCCACCGCGTCGGCGATCAGCCGCTCGGCGATCCCGACGCAGACCGCGGCGATGTGGAGCCGGCCGCGGTCCAGCACCCGCATCGCGATCCGGAACCCCTCCCCCTCCTCGCCCAGCCGATTGGCGGCCGGCACCGGCGAATCGTCGAAATTGACGTCGCAGACATGGGCGCCCTGCTGCCCCATCTTCTTCTCGGGCTTGCCGACGCTCACTCCGGGCAGGTCGGCCGGCACGAGGAAGGCGGAGACGCCCTTCGCGCCCGGCTCGCCGGTGCGGGCCATGACGGTGAACAGCGAGGCCTTGTCGGCATTGGTGATGAAGCGCTTGGTGCCGGTGAGGCGGTAGACGTCGCCCTCCCGGACCGCTTTCGTCTGCACCGAGGCGCTGTCGGAGCCGGCGCCCGACTCGGTGAGGGCGAAGCTGGTGACGATCTCGCCGGTCGCGATGCGCGGCAGCCACTCGGACTTCTGAGCCTCGCTCCCGGCCATGACCAGGCCCTGGCTGCCGATCCCGACATTGGTGCCGAAGGTGGAGCGGAAGGCGGGCGTCGTCCCGCCCAGCTCGAGGGCGACCCGAACCTCCTCGCCCATGGTCAGGCCGAGCCCGCCATATTCCTCCGGGATGGAAAGCCCGAACAGCCCCATCTCCCGCATCTCGGCGACGATCTCGGCCGGCACCTCGTCCTCGCGGTCGACGCGCTCCTCGAGCGGCCGCAGGCGCTCGCGGACGAAGCGGCGGACGGTGGCGAGGAGCAGATCGAAGGATTCGGGATCGAGGGGCATTCGAAAACTCCTCCCCTCCCTGCAAGGGAGGGGCTGGGGGTGGGTCCGCCGGAGGCGGCCGAAACTCCGAGGCAGAGAAAGGCTCGCCATGCTCGCCTACCCACCCCTGACCCCTCCCTTCCAGGGAGGGGAAGCTAGTATCCCTTCAGCCGCGCCAGCTTGTCGGCGTGGTAATTGGAATCGCCGAACAGCTCGTTCAGAGCCCGGTCGCGCTTCATGTAGAGGCCGATATCATATTCGTCGGTCATGCCGATGCCGCCGTGCATCTGGACGCCTTCCTGCACCGCCAGCGTCGAGGCGCGCCCCGCCTTGGCCTTGGCGACCGAGACCATGGCCTCCGCCTCCGGGCTGCCTTCGTCGAGCAATTGCTGCGCCTTGATCGCGGCCGAGCGGGCGATCTCCAGCTCGGAATAGAGATGCGCGGCGCGATGCTGAAGCACCTGGAACTCGCCGATCAGCCGGCCGAACTGCTTCCTCTGCTTAAGATAGTCGACCGTCATCGCCATCGCCTCGGAGCCCAGCCCGACCATCTCGGACGCGGCGCCGGAGCGGCCGGCGTCGAGCACCCGGCCGAGCAGGGCCTCGCCGCCGCCGACCTCGCCGATCACCGCGTCGGCATTCACCTCGACGCCCTGGAAATCGAGCCGGGCGCCGATGCTGGAATCCGCCAGCCGGACGCCTTCGACCTCCAGCCCCTTCGCCTCCCGCTCCACCGCGAACATGGTCACGCCCTCGTCCGTGCGCGCGGCGACCACGATGACGTCCGCCGACGCGCCCTGGACGACGAACTGCTTGCGCCCGCTGAGCCGGAAGCCGTTGCCCGCCCGCTCGGCCCGCATCGCGATCGCCTCGGGCCGGTGCTTGGGCCCTTCGTCGACGGCCAAAGCGGCGACGGTGTCGCCCGCCAGGATGCCGGGAAACCAGCGCTGCGCGTGCGGCGTCCCCTTCAGCGCCTCGACGACCGCGACCGCGCTGATCAGGAAGGGCGACGGCGTCAGGTTTCGGCCGATCTCCTCGAGCACGATTCCGGCCTCGACATGACCGAGCCCGAGCCCGCCGTCCGCCTCGTCGATCAGGATTCCGGTGAAGCCGAGCTCGGCCATCTGCTTCCACAAGGCGTGGCCGAAGCCGTCCGGGCAGCCCTGGTCGCGATATTTGCGCAGCTGCTTCGCGATCGAGCCTTCTTCCGCCATCAGCTGCCGCGCCGTGTCGCGAAGCATGACCTGGTCTTCGGTGAGGTAGAGCGGCATCGGCGGTCCTAGGAGAGAGAAGCGAGGAAGCGGAAGAAATTCGCTCGGGGCGAACGGAGAAGGGCTAGCCCGTTCATCACGCTCCGGGAAGGTCGAGTATCCGCTTGGCAATGATCCCGAGCTGGACCTCGCTCGTTCCGCCCTCGATCGAATTGGCCTTGGTCCGAAGCCATTCGCGAGCGGCCTTGCCCTTCTTCGAGCGCCCGCTCTCCCATTCGAGAGCGTTCGAGCCGCCCGCGGCCATGACCAGCTCGTGCCGCGCCTTGTTGAGCTCGGTCCCGGCATATTTCATCATCGAGGGCTGCGCGGGATGGGCCAGCCCCGCCTTGAGCTCGTCGATGAACCGCTCCGACATCGCCCGGAAGGCCATGGCGTCGACGTCGAAGCGGGCGATGTCGGCTCGAAGCACCGGATCGGCCATGCGGCCGTCGGGATCGCGGCCGATGCTCTCGACCAGGGCCTCGCCGAGGCTTCCGGTCTGGCCGCCGAGCCCCATGCCGCTGATCATCTCGCGCTCGTGGCCGAGCAGATATTTGGCGACGTCCCACCCCTTGTTGATCTCGCCGACCACCTGGTCCTTGGGCACCTTCACGTCGTCGAAGAAGGTCTCGCAGAAGGGCGAGGAGCCGGAGATGAGAAGGATCGGCCTGGTCGAGACGCCCGGGCTCGCCATGTCGAACAGGATGAAGCTGATCCCCTTATGCTTGGGCGCCTCGAAGTCGGTTCGCACCAGGCAGAAGATCCAGTCGGCCTTGTCCGCATAGCTGGTCCAGACCTTCTGGCCGTTGACCAGCCAATGATCCCCCTTGTCCTCGCATCTGGTCTGGAGCGAGGCGAGGTCGGAGCCGGCGTTGGGCTCCGAATAGCCCTGGCACCAGCGGATCTCGCCGCGCGCGATCTCGGGAAGGAAGCGCTTCTTCTGCTCTTCCGTGCCGTATTTCAGGAGCGCGGGCCCGAGCATCGAGATTCCGAAGCTCATCAGCGGATTGCGCGCCCCGATCCGCGCCATCTCCTGCCTGAGGATCTTGGTCTCGGCCGGCGAAAGCCCGCCGCCGCCATAGTCCCTCGGCCAGTCGGGAACCGTCCAGCCGCGCTGCGCCATCCGCTCCATCCAGAGCTTCTGGGCCTCGTTCTTGAACCGGAAGTTGCGTCCGCCCCAGCAGGCGTCGCTCTCGTCCCGCATCGGCTCGCGCATCTCGGCCGGGCAATTGGCCTCCAGCCAGGCGCGGGTCTCGGCGCGGAAGGTGTCGAGGTCGGTCACGAGCGGCTCCTCAGCTTTCCGTTAACGTCAATGGCGCGGCGCGCGGAAAGCGTCAACCGGACATAGACCGGGCCGGAGCGTCGCTCTAGGCTGTGCGCCATGAAGAGGTTCCTGGCCCTGCTCGTGCCGGCCGCCGCCGCGGCAATGCCGCTGGCCGGCTGCGCGGCCGTCGGGCAGCGCCCCCATGTCGAATATTATCCGCCCGACGAGTCGGTGCAGGCGGCGGCCCGGGCCGGCGGTTTCCGGCTGCCCTTCTCCTCGGCGGTGCGGGTCGGCGACGTGCTCTACCTCTCGGGCGTGATCGGCACCGGCAGCGACGGGACGCTGCCCTCCGGCATCGAGGCTCAAACGCGCCGGACCATGGACAATATCGGCGCCATGCTCGCCCGCGCCGGCCTCTCGTTCGACGACGTCTTCAAATGCACGGTGATGATCGACGACATGAAGGAGTGGCAGGCGTTCAACGCCGTCTACATGACCTATTTCAAGCCGGACCGGCTCCCCGCCCGAAGCGCCTTCGGCGCGGACGGCCTCGCCCTGGGCGCGCTCGTCGAAGTGGAATGCCTGGCCCACGCGCCGGCGCGGACGCCTAATCGACGACCAGGTTGAGCACCTCCTCGGCCACCCGGAGCTCCGCGCGCCGTCCCCAGTCGAAGGCGAGATAATCCTTCTCGATGCCGTCGGCGAAGATCGCTCCGCCCTCGTTGAGCCTCGAGACGATCTCGATGGAGGCCGAGGCCTCGATCCGTCCCGAGCGGACGCTGGTTCCGGTGGCGACGCTCGGAAACGGCTCGCGGACGAAATAGCCGAAGGCGCGGTCGTGCGGGGCGAGCGGCACCCGCCAGCCGGTCGCGCCCATGATCGAGCGCGCCCAGCCGGTGGCGCCGGTGCCGGTCGCGGCAATGAGGCCGCTCGACGACTGATATTCCCGGGTGCCCCCGACCGCGATCTCGTACCGCGCCGACTGGTGGCTTCGGTGGCCGACGAAGATCTCGTTGAGCGCCAGCAGCCGCTCGCCGCCGTCCAGGCGGGCCTCGACCATCGTTCGGGTCTCGACCGCGGCGGCTCCGGCCGCGGTGGCCCGGAGGGCCGCGCTCAGGCGGCCCGCCGGCCAGCGCACGAGCACTCCGTCGAACAGCTCCGGGTCGGGATTGACCCCGATCACCGGCTGGCCGCGCAGATATTTGGCGACGTTGGCGACCAGGCCGTCCTGGCCGACGGCGACGATCACATCCTCGGGGGCGAACAGGAAGCGGTCGAAATCTGCCCTTTTCACCACCGCCTGCCGCCAGTCGGCGGGCGCCGCCGCCCTCGCCTCGTGAAGGGCGGCCGCGAAACGCTCGTGCCGCCGCTCCACCTCGACGATGTCCTGCCCGCGGGTCTCGAGGTAGAAACGCGCCTGCTCGCGAGTGCCGTGGCGGGCGAGGAGCGACTCGAAATCCGTCTCGCGGGTGACGAACACCGCCCGTTGCGCGACTACGCCCATCCTAGCGCGCGTCCACCAGCACCGGCGGCGGCGCCTTGCGGAACTCGCCGATCAGGGAGGCGAGCAGGTCCGGAGTGACGTTGAGCTCGTTGATGCTCTCCAGCTTGGCGGCGAAGTCGCGGGCCGCGAGGCCGAGCAGCACCTCGCCCGGAACGTCGCGATAGACGGCCATATGGCCCTGCTCCGCCTCGGCGCGGGCGGTTTCGACGCTCCGGATCCGCTCCGCTTCGGCGGCGGCGGCGACCTGGCCCGCTTCGGCCGCGGCGACGGCGCGGGCGCGCTGGTTGTCGGCTTCCTCGGCGATCAGCTGCTTCTCGCGCCGGGCCAGCTCGACCTTGTTGGCGAGCTCGTTCTCGGCGATCGCCCTCTCCTTCTCGACGGCGAGGGCGCGCCGCTCGAACATCGCCTCGTCCGCCTTCTGCTGCAGGGCTTCGAAGGTCGGCGTCTGAAGCGCCCGCTCCAGCTCGCTGGACGGAGCGATGCTGCTCAGCCGGACGGTGATCGTCTCCACCCCTATCTCGCCGAGCGCGGGCGAGTTGATCAGCGCGGCTTCGATCCGCTGCCGCAGCGGCTCGAGCCCGGCGTCCAGCAATTCCCGAACCGGCGATTCCATCAGATACTGGGCCGCCGCCTGGTGGGCGAGGCCGCCGAAGCGGCTCTCGATCTGGTCGATCGGGTCGCCATTGTGGCGGCCGGTGAAGAGGCCGATGGTGAAGTCGACCCGTTCGGCGAGACGCTGCGGATCGGCGACTCGCCAGCTGATCCGGCCCTGCACCGCGACGTCCTGGAAGTCCTTGCTCCGGCCCTTGACGAACAAAGCGGTGTCGCGGTCGTCCATCGGCAGCTCGGCGATGCTGGCGCGCTGCGGCCGGAACCAGAAAGCGAGGCCGCGGCCGGCCCGGACCGGCCGGCCCGCACGATAGCAGATGACGAAGCTGCTCGCCTCGCTCCGAAGCAAGGCGGCGAAACCGAAATTGCGGATGGTGGCCATGATCAGGTCCTTTCTTCAGCGCGAAACGTGGCGATAGAGTTCGGCGGGACGGAAACCGGTGCCGGCCTCCCGCCGGCCGGTCGCTTCGAGCCGGCCGCTGTCGAGCAGCCGGCGGCGGAAGGCGGGTTTGTTGAGGGGCAGGCCGAGTATCGCCTCGTGCACCTGCTGCAGCTCCCGCAGGGTGAAGAGCTCCGGCAGAAGCGCGAAGGCGACGTCCGAATAATCGAGCTTGCCGCGCAGCCTCTTGACGGCGAGGCCGATGATGTCGGCATGGTCGAAGGCGAGCGGGAGCTCGCGGCCGTCCTCGCCGACGGCGCTGGCGGGGCCGCCGGTCTCACCGGCCCAGTCGACCCGCGCCTCGGCGAGCGTCAGGTCCGGCGCCGCCGTCAGGGCGGGTCCGAACCTCTCCTCCGGAAGCAAGGCGAAATAGGCGACGGTGATCACCCGCCCGCGCGGATCCCGCTCCGGCTCGCCGAACGTATAGAGCTGCTCGATCCAGGCCCCGGCCATCCGCGCCTTTTCGGCCAGCACCCGCTCGGCCGCCGAGTCGAGGCTTTCGTCGATCCCGACGAAGCCGCCCGGAAGCGCCCATTTGCCCGCCTCGGGCTCCTGCTCCCTTCTCTGCAGCAAAGCGGCGAGCCGCCCGGCGCGCACCGACATGAGCACGAGGTCGGCGGCGACCGAGGGCCTGGCATAATCCTGAAAGGCGCGAACGCTCATCTCGGCTCCTTATACGCACGATGCTTATAAGTGTAATGCGTATAAGTCAAGCCGTTCGCGCCTCTTCGACAAAAATGATGTCAGATACCCGTTCTCGCGCGCGAGGGTCAGTGCCAGTCCGCGTCCGCCGCCGGCGCCATCTCCCCGGCCGCGCGAACGATGTCCTCGAGGTTCACCGCCTGGTCGAACGGATCCTGGTCCAGCTTCGTCACCCGACCGAGCCGGCGCTGCCAGCGGTGAAGCGCCTCGACATAGGGGAGGTAGGGGACCCGCATCAAAGTGCCGTTGGGAAGCCGCTCGAGATCGGCGATGCCGTTATGGACCCACTCACCGGTCCCCCAGTCGGGCATGTCGACGGCGGGGAAGAGGCACACGCCGTGCAGGTCGACGCCGCGGTTCACCGCCGCCAGGCTTTCCGTCACGACGTCGTTCAGCCAGTCGGGCCGGCCGCCCTTCAGGCCCGAGGTCTCGGCGACGATGCAGGGCCGACCGAACGGCTTCGCGCCCTCCTCGATCAGGTCGCAGAGCAGGCGGATCCGGTCGTCGCCCGGCTCGAGCGGCGCGTGGGGACCGCCTTCGCGATATTCCATCTGGCCGAAGCTGTAATTGTTGAAGCCGACGATATCGAGGATCTCCGGGGACCCGCCCAGTTCCGGAAAGCGGCGCCCGGAGATCGCGTCCCAGGCGAGATAGGCGTCGTCATGGGATTCGCGGTGGGCCGCCTCGGCGAGGTCGGGCCGGTCGCGCGGCGGCACCACCCAGATCAGCGGATCGATATGGACCATCCGGGAATCGGGAAAGTCGGCGCGTATCGCCTTCACCGCCGCGATGTCGGCGGCCGCCGCGGCGAGTGTCAGCCGGCGCCTCGTCTCGCGGTCCCGGCCGAACGGCGCCGCCCACGCCCATTCCCCCGCCATGTAGCCGAAGAAGGTCGGCTCGTTCATCGGCGTGAAGCAGAGCGGCCCGTGATGGGCGTGGCTCGCGACGTAGCGGGCCGCGGCGGCCGCATAGGCGGCGAAGCGCGGAGCGAAGTCCTCGCCGAACGGGTCGAGACCGTCGGGATAGCCGTAATGGCACAGGTCCCAGATCGGCAGGATGTCGTGGCGCCGCTGGGCCTGCAGGAACGGGTCGATGCAGGAGAAGTCGTAGCGGCCGCCGCGGTCGACGAGCGGCCAGGGTATGCCCTCGCGCGCCACCGCGATTCCCAGCGAGCGCAGCATCCGGTAATCCTCGTCGGCGTGGCCGCGATGCTGGGTTTCCTCGCACAGATCGCGCCGCCCCTGGTCCTTCCAGATGAAGGTCGAGCATTCGAATCCGGACAGGAAGAAAGTGGGGAAGATGCCCCCGCGGCTCACGTCAGGGCGTCCGCCAGACGGTGCTTCACGTCGGGATCGGGGATGATCCGGTAGCGGGCCTCGATCAGGCTGTAGAGCCCGAACAGGCACAGGCCGGCCGCGACGGCGGCGCGCAGCGTTCCGGGCAGGCTGGTCAGAGCGTCGCCCAGCGCCCCGGCCTCCTCGGCTTCCTGGTGGAGGCCGGCGCCGAGCAGTAGCCAGGCGGCGGCGAGAAAGATCACGCCGCGCGCCGCGTGGCCGCCGATGCCGGCGGCATTCACCCACCATTGATCCCGGGCCCGAGGCGCGAGATGCTTGCAGAAGCCTCGGGTGGCGGCGATGGCGAGCTGCGCCGCCCCGGCGACGGCGAGGACCAAAGCGGCGAGATAGAGGAGCAGGTCGCCCCCCGGCAGGCTCATCGCCGCCGCCGCTCCGCTTTCCGCGCTGTCGCTCGAATCGCCGCCCGATCCGCCGCCGAAAGCCAGCTTCGCCGCGGTGAAGGCGAGGCCGAGATGGATCAGCCCGCTCAGCGCGCCGGCGAGCCTTCCGGCGATGCCCTTGGCGTCGCGGCCCTTGCTCTGAGTGTCGAGGATGGCGTCGGTGACGCGCCAGATCCCGTAGGCGAGGAAGCCGAGCGCCAGCGCTCCGAGCACGAGCCCGCCGGCCTTGTTCTGAAGCCAGTTCAGCGCGCCGCCCGCATCCTCGCTCCGGCCGAGCTGAAGCGCCAGATAGCCGACGATCAGATAGAGCAGCCCGCGGCCTGCGAAGCCGACCCGGGTCATCATGAGAAAGTTAGGGGATACGCTTGACACGGAGCCGTAACGTCCGCCGGAGGGCGGCTGTTCCGTCCGTAAAAGGTCAGAGCCCGTTCTTCACCACTCCGATCCAGTCCTTGCGCGGGTCGGCGATCCGGCCGGCCTCGTCCAGCCGCCAGGTCGAGCGCGTGACCGAGCCGCCCTCCGGGACGTCGCAGACATTGCCGCCGATGCTGTCGCACCGGCCGTCGCCGACCGCCACCACGATGTCGTTATGAGAGGCGAAGAAGGTTCCGGCTTCGATCAGCGCCACCGCCTCCTCATAGGTGAGCGGGTGGCCGGGATAGGGATAGCCGGCATTGGGCGAACGCGAATTCCAGATCAGGTCGCCGGGCGCCACCGCCGCCGCCGCCGGCGGGTGAAGGACCAGCGCCTCGCTCATCCCGTCGTGGCGCCGGATCCGGTCCATATAGACCGAATGGGTTTCGTCCGGCCGGAAAAGGTCGCCCGCCCCCGCGGCCGCGAAGCACCAGGAGATGAAGGCCGCCGACCAGGGCTCGTCCGTCCCGCCGTCCCAGTCCGGCCGCCCCACCGCCCGCCAATATTCGCCGATCCGCGACTTGTACGGCTCGACCGCGTGATCGCCCACGATCCGCCAGGTGTCGTCGAGGCTTCGGGTCGACCCTCCGAAAAAGCGCCATTCGCGCTCCGCCGTCTCGATCAAACGTCGCTTGAACTCGCTCATCGGCCGACGCCTATCACCTGAGCGAGGCGGCGTCAGCCTCGCCGCCGACCGTCCCCACTGGCGCATTCCGGCCGTTTCTGGCAGCGAAGACGCACAGCAGCAGCACGAGGAATCCGGCCGGATGGACTTCGACCTTACGGAACGGCAGGCTTTTTACCGCGACCGGGTGCGCGATTTCATCGAGACTCGGATTCGGCCGAGGAACAAGGACTATAAGACCCAGCTCGAGGCGGGCGACCGCTGGCAGCCGATCGAGGTGATCGAGGAGCTCAAGCCCGAGGCCAAGGCCGCGGGCCTGTGGAACCTGTTCATGCCGCCCGGCCAGGCGCTCCGCCATGTCGACGAGAGCTTCGAGTTCGAGGGCACCCAGCTCACCAACCTCGAATATGCGCTCTGCGCCGAGGAGATGGGCCGGATCGGCTGGGCGTCGGAAGTGTTCAACTGCTCCGCCCCCGATACCGGCAACATGGAGGTGTTCCACCGCTACGGAACGCTCGAGCAGAAGGAGCAGTGGCTCCGCCCGCTGATGAACGGCGAGATCCGCTCCGCCTTCCTGATGACCGAGCCCGCGGTCGCTTCCTCGGACGCGACCAACATCCAGTGCGAGATCAGGCGCGACGGCGACGACTATGTGCTCAATGGCCGCAAATGGTGGTCGAGCGGAGCCGGCGATCCGCGCTGTAAGGTCGCCATCGTCATGGGCAAGACGGACACGAGCGCCGACAGGCACCGCCAGCAGTCGATGGTGCTGATGCCGCTCGACGCCCCCGGAGTGACGGTCGAGCGCGCGCTCACCGTCTACGGCTATGACGACGCCCCGCACGGCCATATGGAGATCGAGCTCAAGGACGTGCGAATCCCCGCGTCGAACATGCTGCTCGGCGAGGGCCGCGGCTTCGAGATCGCGCAAGGGAGGCTCGGCCCGGGCCGGATCCACCATTGCATGCGCACCATCGGAGTCGCTGAGGAAGCCCTGAAGGCGATGGTGAAGCGCCTCCAGTCCCGCGTCGCCTTCGGCAAGCGCCTGATGGAGCACAGCGTCTGGGAGCAGAGGGTCGCCGCCGCCCGCATCGACATCGACATGTCGCGGCTGCTCTGCCTCAAGGCCGCCGACATGATGGACAAGGCCGGCAACAAGGCCGCCGCCGCCGAGATCGCGATGATCAAGGTCTATGCCCCCAACATGGCGCTCCGAATCATCGACGACGCCGTCCAGGCCCATGGCGGCGCGGGGGTGAGCCAGGATTTCGAGCTCGCCAAGAGCTGGGCCGGGATCCGCACCCTGCGGCTCGCCGACGGCCCCGACGAGGTCCACAACCGCGCCATCGCCCGAATCGAGTTCTCCAAGCATGCGGTGTGACGGCGTTATCGCTCCTCCCCGGAACGGGGAGGGGGACCGCCGCCGAAGGCGGTGGTGGAGGGGTCGGCGCGGCCTCGTCGGTGGGGCGACCCCTCCACCGCGCTCCGCGCGGTCCCCCTCCCCGTTCCGGGGAGGAGCAAGATGAAAGCCGCCATCCTCCGCGCCCCCGGCGCCCCGCTCGCCGTCGAGCAGGCCGTGCTCGACGCCCCCGGCCCGCGCGAGGTCCTCATCCGAACCGCCGCCTGCGGCCTGTGCCATTCGGACCTCCACTTCATCGAGGGCACCTACCCGCACCCCCTGCCCTGCATCCCCGGCCACGAGGCGGCCGGGGTGGTCGAGGCGGTCGGGAGCGAGGTCCGCACGGTGAAGGTCGGCGATCATGTCGTCACCTGCCTCTCCGCCTTTTGCGGCCATTGCGAATATTGCGTGACCGGGCGGATGTCGCTCTGCCCCGGCGGCGACACCCGGCGGGCCCGCGGCGCCCCGCCGCGCATCACGGCGGAAGACGGAAGCGCGATCAACCAGATGCTCAACCTCTCCGGCTTCGCCGAGGCGATGCTGGTCCACGAGCATGCCTGCGTCGCCATCGACCGCGCCATGCCGCTCGACCGCGCCGCCGTCATCGGCTGCGCGGTGACGACCGGCGCCGGCACCATCTTCAACGCCTGCAAGCTCGTCCCCGGCGAGACGGTGGCGGTGATCGGCTGCGGCGGCGTCGGCCTCGCCACGGTCAACGCCGCCCGGATCGCCGGCGCCGGCCGGATCATCGCCGCCGACCCGGTCCCGGAGAAGCGCGAGCTCGCCCGAAGGCTCGGCGCGACAGACGTCCTCGACCCGCTCGCCGAGGGCGCGGCGGCCGAGATCGTCGAGATGACCCGGGGCGGGGTCGACCATGCGATCGAGGCGGTCGGCCGCCCCGCCTCGGCCGCGCTCGCCGTCAAGGCGCTCCGCCGCGGCGGCACCGCCACCATCCTCGGAATGATGCCGCTCAACGAGAAGGTCGGGCTCGGCGCGATGGACCTCCTCTCGGGCAAGAAGCTCCAGGGCGCCTTCATGGGCGCCAACCGCTTCCCGGTCGACATCCCGCGCCTCGTCGACTTCTACCTGCGCGGCCTTCTCGATCTCGATTCGATCGTCGCGGAGACCATTCCGCTCGAGCGGGTCAACCAGGGCTTCGAGCGCATGAAGCGCGGCGATTCGGCGCGCTCGGTGGTGGTGTTCGACTGATGGAGAAGCCGTCATTGCGAGGAGCGAAGCGACGCGGCAATCCAGTGCGGCGCTCGCGACCCACGCAGGGCCGGATTGCTTCGCTTCGCTCGCAATGACGGAGACCAGAATGTCCCTCTTCGACCTCAGCGGCAAAGTCGCCGTCATCACCGGCTCCTCGCGCGGCATCGGCCGGGCGATCGCGGAGGCGATGGCGGATCAGGGCGCGAAGGTGGTCATCTCCTCCCGCAAGGCGGAAGCCTGCCAGGAGGTCGCGGACGCCATCAACGCGAAGCATCCCGAAGCCGCCATCGTCGTCCCCGCCAGCATCTCGTCCAAGGAGGCCCTCCAGAATCTCGTCGACGAGACCCGCCGCCAACTGGGCCGGATCGACATCCTCGTCTGCAACGCCGCCTCCAACCCCTATTATGGCCCGATGGGCGGGATCAGCGACGACCAGTTCCGCAAGATCCTCGAGAACAACGTCATCGCCAATCACTGGCTGATCCAGATGGTCGCCCCCGAGATGATCGGCCGCAAGGCCGGCTCGATCGTCATCGTCAGCTCGATCGGCGGCCTCAAGGCCTCCGCGGTGATCGGCGCCTACAACATTTCCAAGGCCGCCGACTTCCAGCTCGCCCGCAACCTCGCCGCCGAGTTCGGCCCCCACCAGGTCCGGGTAAACTGCATCGCGCCAGGGCTCATCCGAACCGATTTCGCCAGGGCGCTGTGGGAGAATCCGGACACTCTGAAGATGGTCACCGCCCACACTCCCCTCCAGCGCATCGGCGAGCCCCACGAGATAGCCGGGGCCGCCGTGTTCCTGGCTTCGGACGCTTCGACCTTCGTGACGGGCCAGGCTATCGTGGTAGATGGAGGAAGCACGACGGGCGTTGGACTCTGAGCCGTCATTGCGAGCGAAGCGAAGCAATCCCGTGCCGCGCCTCCGCCCGCTGGACGGCTTCGTCGCTACGCTCCTCGCAATGACGGAGTGAAGCCATGAGACTCGCCGACAAGATCGCCATAATCACCGGCGCCGGCTCCGGAATCGGCCGGGCCAGCGCGATCCGCTTCGCCGCCGAGGGGGCGAAGGTGATCTGCGCGGACCTCGAGGGGCAGGACGAGACCGCCGCCGAAATCGGCGACGCGGCGATCGGCATCCAGGCCGATGCCGGAAGCGAGGACGATGTCCAGGACCTCGTCCAGGCCGCCCTCCAGCGCTTCGGCAGCCTCGACATCTTCTTCGCCAATGCCGGCGTGTCCGGCGGCCTCGCCTCGCTCTTCGAGCAGGAGGTCGCCGACTGGCAGGAGATCCTCCGCATCAACCTGATCGGCCCCTCGCTCGCCATCAAGCACAGCGCTCCGGCGATGAGGGAGAATGGCCGCGGCTCGATCATCTGCACCGCCAGCGTCGCCGGCCTTCGGGCCGGCGCCGGCGGCCCCGCTTATTCGGCGTCCAAGGCCGGAGTCATCAACCTCGTCCGGGTCGCCGCCACCCAGCTCGCCGGCGCCGACATAAGGGTGAACGCCATCTGCCCCGGCCTCATCGAGACGGGGATGACCCGCCCCGTCTACGAATGGGCCCGAGCCGCCGGCAAGGAGGACCGGATCGGCCACCTCAACCCGCTGAAGCGCGGCGGAACCCCCGACGAGATCGCCGCCGCCGCCCTGTTCCTCGCCTCCGACGAAGCGAGCTACGTCAACGGCCACGCCCTCGTGGTGGACGGCGGCCTCTCGGTCAGCCACCCCTACAACCACCAGGAATATGGCCGGACGGCGGTCTGACTCCTCCCCTCCCTCCCCTCCCTGGAAGGGAGGGGAGGGGGGTGGGTAGGCGAGCACAGCGAGACTTCCCTTCCGACCCGGAGTTTCGGTCGCCTTCGGCGGACCCACCCCCTGCCCCTCCCTTCAGGGAGGGGAGTTCTCCCGCGCCAGCCATCTCTGCCGGGCCCATTCGTCGACGAGCCGGTCGGCGCGCGCCTTGTCCGGCGAACCGGCCTTCAGCTCGCGGTAGCGAAGGCGCCGGCCGCTGTCGCTGAACCACAATTCCTCCGTCTCGAGATTGAGCGTCGTCCAAATCCCGCCGGCCTCGACCATCCCCACCACCCCCGGCCGGTCGAGCGTGCCGATATGCTGGAACACGGCCTTTTTGGGCGGCGGCGGCCCGTCGCCGGAGAGGCCGCGAAGCACGATTGAGCGATAATCGGCCAGCCCGACGGGGCCGGCCACCCGAAGCGCCGGGTCGCTGAGGATCAGAGGCACCTGCGTCTGGGCCCGGTCGATGACGTGGCCGTGGCCGAGGAAGCCCTCCTCGAACAGGGCCTCGCCATGATCGCCGGTGATCAGGATCAGGCTGCGGTCATAGACGCCCTGCGCCTTCAGCCGCGCGATCACCTGCCCCACCAGCCAGTCGCTGTAGGCGGCGGCGTTCCAGTAGGTGCGCTCCACCATCGCCCGGTTCGCGGCCTTGATCTCGCTGCGTTTCGCCAGCCGCCCGGGCAGGAAGCGCGGCATGTCCTTGTGGCTGTAGGGGAAATGCGCCTCCTGGATGTTGATGTAGAGGAAGGTCGGCCGGGCCCAGTCCGCCGCCGAGCGGAAATGCCGGTCGAGCTCGCGAAGGACGATCCGGCCGTCCAGCGCCAGGGATCCCAGCGAGGCGGATTCGTGCGCCCGCTCCGCCTTGAGCAGATCGGCGTCGACGTAGAGATCGGCGCTCTCCCGCATCCCGACCGTCTCGGAAATGCCGCCGAAATCCTCGGGCGCCGCCGAGAAGACCCCGATCCGGTAGCCCGCCGCCTTGAGGTCGCGGAACAGCGACGGGCCGCCGCGCCTCGGCCGAAGCGCCCCGCCGAAGATGCTCATCCCGGATTCGGTGGTGAAGCCGACATGGCTGTAGGCGTCGCGCACCCAAAACCCCTGCCGGGCCAGGGCGTTGAGGTTCGGAGTGACCGGCCGCCCCTCGTAAATCTTGCCGATCGCGTCGCCGCGCATGCTCTCCAGCACGATCAGGACCAGATGCCTGGGCCTGTCCGGAAGCCGGAGCGCCGGCGCCGGCCCGGGCGCCGCGCCGAGGCGGAAGTCGCCGCCGAACCCGTCCTCGTCGATGCCGTTGCCGGGTATGTCGAGCGCCAGCGGGTGCCTTTTCGGGTCGAACGGCGAGGGGTCGCGCTGGGCGGTGAACCAGCTGTAGCCGTCGCGGTCGAAATCGGTCAGCCCGTGCAGGCCGAGGCTGATCGCTCCGAAGGCGGTGAATCGGGCAAGGCCGTAGCGGGCGTCCGGGCGCGAGCCGGCGGCGAGGGCCAGCGGCACGGCGAGCAGGAGCAGGCCGAGCAGGTGGCGCCAGCGCAGCGGGTCGGGCCCCGCCCGCCACTCGGGGAGCCAGCGTCTCGCCAGCCGGTAGCAGAGATAATAAGCCGCCGCCGCCCCGGCCGCGGCGAGCCCGAGCAAGGTCGCCTCGTCGAGCACGTAGAGCGCCGCCGTGTAGAGGCTTCCGCCGCCGAGGCTGCGGATCAGCTCGAAGCCCATCGCGTCGCTGAAATAGGCCAGAGCCTGGAACTTCGCGATCAGAAGCGCCGATATGGCGCCGAGGGTGAGGAACAGGAAGTTGAGACAGAAGACCGCCCCGCCCGCCCGCCGGCGGCCGTGGAGCGCCCGAAGGACGAGGAAGCAGGCGAGGATCAGCGCCAGATGGGCGGCGACCAGGCCCGGCGCGAAGACCAGCCATTCCCCCGGCTCGTCGATCACCTTCGACTGCCCGAACCCGCCCCCGAAGATCGCGTTCTTGCGCTCGACCAGCGCCAGCTCGAGCGCGAGCGTGAGGGCGAATGCCAAGGCAAGCGGCCACCAGAATTTGAGGCGGGACATGGCCGGGCTGTAGCAGCCCCGGCTTGAGATTTTCTTTCCGAGGGCCGCCCCGAGCGGCGGCGCGCCGAACGCTCGATCGCGAGGTGAACTTCACGAAGTTCACGATGTCACGCATTTTCCCGTGACCTTCCGCGGGCGAGCCTCATCGAGGCGCTTGAGCCGGTATCGCAAGGGATCCAGCCGCCCCACGCCGGCATCATCGCAGTTCCTTTCCTTCACCGGTCCCCTGCGTTAGAACATAGCATGAACATACGTCGCAGGCAATCGACCGGCGCCATCACCCTGTTCGGATGCCCGCCGCAATCGTCATGCCGAACTTGTTTCAGAATCCGGCGACGAGCCGCCTCGCGAGTGGGACCTGGACGCTGAATCGCGTTGAGGGTGACGAGGCGGACCCCCTCCCTCACCGCTCAGCCTCCTCACCGCATCAGCCGCCGAACGTCCCGCTTCAGCGCCGCCAGGCAAAGCTCGCCCCCGGTGAGCGTCCCCACCTCCTGGTCGATGGCCAGCTCGATCTTGAGCGCCAGCGCCTTGAGGTCCGGCGCCCGAACCTTCATCAGCCGAAGCAGCGCGCCTGTATGCTCCCCCGGCCGGGCGTCATAGACCTCCTGAAGCGCCTCCTCTTCCTCCGCCGACCCGCCCGAGGTCGCCCGCTCCACCGCCCGAACCTCCGCCTCCGCCGCCCGGAGGCGGTCGAGGGCTCGCTGCCACTTCTCCTCGACGTCCATCGAACAACCGCTTTTGGATGCGCACCTGATCACACTGATCGTGTGTACTATGAGCGTGCGGCGTCGACGACGCAATTAGAAAAGTCACACTGATCGTGTGTGGAGCTTTACCCCTCGCGCGGCAACGCTGCCCGCCGTGAAGGATGATCCCGACCTGCTGGCCCTGGGCCGCGAGGCCCGCCGCCTCCGCGAGGCGCTCGACCTGACCCAGGAAGAGCTGGCCGACCGCGCCGGCCTCCACCCCAACTATATCGGCCGGATCGAGCGCGGCGAGAGCAACGTCGGCGTGAAAGCCCTGTTCAAGCTGGCGCGAGGGCTGGGCGTCTCACCTGGGACGCTATTTGAGCGATAACGATTACGCCTCAGAATTCTGATCTGAGCCGGGGCACTGGCGCTTTCAGTGCTAGAATGTCCTTTGCACGTACCTGGCAGCGAACTGCACAAAAATGCCAGAGCAATCTTCAGGGTATTCTTCTGCCTACGTTAAATCCGTGCGTGGCAGCTCGGATACGCGGACTAAAGCGATCCTCAAACTCGTCCCAGAGAGCGTCGTAGAGCCTGTCCAGCTGCCGCACGAGGATCCGCGTCGAGCGATTGAACTCCCTCTGGAGCCCGACCAGACCTTCACGGAACATCCTTTCGAGATTGATCGGTCTTCCAAAACAATCGGTTCCGGCCATTCCTTGAGGAGTTCTGTTCTCAAAGATGGCGGCAGTCTTGAAGGTCAAATCGTCTTGCGTGAACGCCCGTTCCTCTCCGTGATGGACCCTCGCATTCCGCTCGCCTCGAAGTGCCCCCTGATCGGCCAGCATTGCCTCAAGGATTGCCGCGATGGTGGCAGGGATGCCGCGCTTTTTCAGCCGGTGTAACGTGCATTGGTGGGGCTTGAGGCCGAGCTCCAAAACCTCATTCACCAACAACAGGGCACAATCTACGACAGAGATATACCGTATAAGAAAGCCATCGGCGGAGATAGTGAGCCATTCGTAACGAGAGATTGCAAAATTTCGGAAGTCCGCTGGGACAGGCTCCGGCCACAGCATAGAGCCGACGAGGTTGAGAGATTCCACCCGACGGGCAATTCGATGAAGAACTTCATTAACGTGATAAGCGTATTTGCAATCCGGGTGTTTAGCTAGGTCGTCGTAACTATCGAAATGATAAACGACGATGCTTAGGCCATAAACTCGACCGACGAAGCCATGCATATCAGATGGAAATCCTGCGGTAAACCGTGACAGTATGCTTTTACTGCCTCGGTGGGTGCCTGGGCATTTGGCCGTAAATGTATACTGTCACTGATTTCGTATGTTGAAATTTCCTGTCTCTCGAGATTCTGAAGCGAAGGTCGCTGCGTCAGTATTTCCAGCTGCCGTGATGGCAGTGCGTTCCGGGCCATGGCTTTGCCGCGACCGGCACGTGCATCGGCGTGGCCCGCACGGATACCGGCACGCGAGTATTGGCGGTCACAGGAAAACAGAGCTAGGTTCGCTGCCGAACTGTAGGACGCGGCCAATGGCGATCGAAAAGTACGGGTATGAGGTAGGCGAAGCGCCGGGCGAACTCGATGCGCAAATCATGATCGTCGAGGGGCTTGCCCAGTCGCTCTCGCTAGCCGCCAGAAACCTGCGGTCGATTGCGCGCTACTGGTACATCGTCGCCTCCGCCGCATTCCTGTTGGCTATTGGGACCAGTGGGCTACTGCTGTCGCCCCCCAGCGGAGCTTTGCGCCTTCTCACCAGCGATACCGGCCAGACATTTCTGGCGACCTTGTTCACCGGCCTTCTTTGCATCTCATTCTACTGTCTCGCGCGCACCATCGGTTTGCGGCACCTCGCGTGCGAGGCCGAGATGCTCTGCCAGAGCAGCCGCGAAGCGGTTACCCATGGCTATAGCGCGCTTGAAGGCCCCTACTAATGTCTAAGCGGACAAGCGCCTTTCTCAATCTGACCGATGTTGCCCGCCGCAGTGACCAGGCGCTCAAGCATATCTCTAGGGCCGCAACTCGCGCGACACGCCTTAGCACAAGTGAAATCTACGCCGCGATGGGATTCCTCCTTGGCGGAGCTGGCACCTACGGGGCCCTAATCGGGGTGGCTGCGACCGGGTATGGCCTATTCTTTGTACCCGCTGGTGCGGTGCTTGGGATACTCGCAGGCGCATTGCTTGGGCGCGACCGCGTCGACCGCGCCAATGAGCGAGCGGCGGAGTTGATCGAGAAGGCCTGCCAGCTTCGGGACCGCGACGTCGCAACCCTCAAGCGCGCGATCAAGGATGCCCGTACAAGCAAGTCGGCAGGCGTAGGCTGTATCGACATTCAGGGGATTCCCTGAAGGACTGATGTCTGATTCATAGGACTCCGTCATTTGAGGCGGAGG
>Ga0196965_1000093_pt1 | contig 72374 bp, 55 predicted proteins | sample S1_20metaG_FD_148668 | JGI IMG/M metagenome (GOLD analysis project Ga0196965, IMG submission 148668) | Soil microbial communities from Anza Borrego desert, Southern California, United States - S1_20 | ecosystem: Environmental > Terrestrial > Soil > Desert | place: USA: California | collected...
CATCGCTTAATTTCATTTCACCTCCTATTTGGTCGCAAGAGAGTGAAATCGATTAGCGATGGACTTTCAAGTCCTTTATTTGCCCGCCTTGTAAATCAATCAGTTAGCTTTTTTGTCGTGTACAGAGTCAAAAACGTATAAGTTAATTGAAATTGATAAGCAAAAATAACGGTTCTCTAGGAATTGCCGTGGTAGCTACTACATATAGTGGTCGCATGCTGTTTACGGGCGCTACAGGCTGTGATTAACCACGGGAAATCTGAGAGAGCCAAAATAACGGCCACAAGAAAATGGCCGTATGGCGGTCGTAGGGTGGATTTGCCTTGGCAATCCACCGACAAGCGTAGCCTTGAAACCATCATGTTCCGCGATATTACTGGCCTGTTTGAAATGGCGGTTTGCTGCGCGAAACCGCCCTACGCTACTGGTGTATTTACCTCGGCTGTAAAGTTTATCCAATGTTGGCAAGGTTTAAACGTTAGGGACAGGATACATCTCCTGTCCCACGCAAGGTAGGGCGATGCGGATCACGAGAGCCCATGGATTCGTCAATTGACGATTTGAAGGCATTATCGGAAACGCGCGCAGGCGCGAGCAGAAAAGGCGCAAGCCAATGGAAATAAAAATGGAAACTAAAAATCAACAACCTTTCAACGGTTCTGCCCTGATTCACGATAAAGGGCCGGCACGGTTTTACGCCGTTCTGTGGCTGGTTCTGTTCGCGGCCTTTGCACCTACTCTCGCCCATGCGGTGGATACCGTCTGCGCCCGTGTCAAGATCGAGATCAAGCAGGAAATGACGCTGGAGCGCCAGGCTTTCGATGCCCAAATGAAGATCAACAACGCCACCACTGACGGCGTGATCCAGAATGTTGCGGTGGACGTGAAGGTCACCGACGAAAACGGCGTGCCGGTCGTCGTGACCGACGATCCCAATGATACGAGCGCCAAATTCTTCATCCGTGTTTCCAGCAAACAGGACATTTCCGACATTACCGGCGCCGGCACGGTCAATCCGCAGACCTCGGCGATCATCAACTGGCTGCTGATTCCGGCGCCGGGTTCGGCGGGGGATATCCCGTTCGGCAAGAAATATCGGGTGGGCGCCACGCTGACATATACCTTCGCCGGCGAGGATACGGTGCTGGACGTGTCTCCCGACGTCATCACCGTCAAACCGCTGCCATCGCTGACGCTGGATTATTTCCTGACCCAGAACGTCTGGGCCGATGATCCGTTGACGCCGGAAATCGAGCCGGTGGAGCCGTTCACCCTGGGCGTGCGCGTCAAGAATGACGGCCAGAACACGGCCAAGAATCTGAAAATCGACTCCGCGCAGCCGAAGATTATCGAGAACAATCAGGGCCTGCTGATTAATTTCCTGCTCACCGGCAGCTATGTGAACGATGCGCCGGTGCAAAATACGCTGCTGATCGACTTCGGCGACATTGCCGCAGGCAGCAGCAAGATGGGCCGCTGGGTCATGGAAACCTCGCAGGCCGGCAAGTTTACCGAGTTCACCGCCAGGTTCAGCCATGCCGATGAGCTGGGCGGTGCCTTGACCTCCGTGGTCGCGGCCACCAACGCCCATTTCCTGATTCATGATGTGCGGGTGGACCTGCCAGGGCGCGACGCGGTGCGGGATTTCCTGGCCCAGGATGGCGGTGTGATCCGCCTCTACGAATCCGATGGCACGGATACCCTTGTCACTGACCGCAGCGCGGCGGCTTCGTTAACTGTGGCGTCTAATTCCCCAGATGGCGCCAGCTATCGTCTTGATGTGCCGCCCACGGCGGGGTTCATGTATGTGAGACTGCCCGATCCATTCAATGGACAAAAGGCGTTGGGCCCCATTCTGCGCTCGGACGCCAAGCTGATGGCTCCGGAAAATGTCTGGCTGTCAAAGACCCGCAACGAGCAGACCAAGCAATGGCAATACTGGGTGAACTTCTTCGATGTCAATACCACAGGTTTCTACGATGCGGGCTTCCAGGAGCCGCCGGAATTGGCGCTGGCGCCCGTCATCCAGTTCATCCCGGATCAGCTGGTGCAGGAAACCCAGCAGGTTTCCTTCCTGGTCGAGGCCAGCAGCCCGCAGGGCAAGGCGGTCACGATCACGGCTGCGCCTCTGCCGCCGGGGGCTTCGTTCACTATGCAGCCGCCCGCGCCCGGCGGTCTGGCTCGCGCCGTCTTCGACTGGACGCCGGCGGCGGGCCAGATTGGCGATTATTCGATTGAATACACCGCCAGCGATGGTGAGCTGAGCAGCAAGCGCACGGCCCATATCCGGGTGGAAGCATTTACGCCACCTCCCGGTCCGGAGACACCCTCTATCGTTATGCCGCTGTCAGGCGCACAGGTGACCGGTCTGATGCCAGCGCTGTCGGTGCAGGCTTCCACTAATCCGTCTGGTCGGACCACGCAGGTGCAATTCGAGGTGTACGCCGATGAAGCCTTGACTCAGTTGGTGGCGACAGGCCTGGTCGACAAGGCGCCGCCCGCCGATGGCGATGGCACCAGTCTCGTTCCACAACCGACAATCTGGATATTGCCGGCCGCTTTGGAGGACAACACATCTTACTGGTGGCGTGCGCGCGCCTTTGACGGCGCGGTATACAGTTTGTGGACCAACGCCCGTTTCTTCGTCAACCAGTTCAATGATCCTCCTGACAGTTTTAATCTGATCCATCCGGACCCCGATGCCGAAGTGGCGAGTCTGACGCCGACGCTTACCTGGAACAACAGCACCGACAAGGACGGCGATGCCATTACTTATGGCGTGACGGTATATGGCGATGCGGGGCTAACTGACATCGTTGCGCAAGCATTAGATCTGCCGGAAGACGCCAGCGGCGGCACGAGCTGGATCAATACTGTGCCGCTCAGCAATCACGGCACCTATTACTGGAATGTCGTGGCGAAGGATACCTTGGGCGCGCAAACGGCGTCCTTTGCGCGGCCTTTCGTGGTGAATATCGGCAATACGGCTCCGACCGCTCCCGTTATTCTAAGTCCTGAGAAAGGCGGCCAGAGCGTCGACAAGAGCACCGAGCTCAAGATTCAGAACAGTATGGATGCAGACCATGATCCTGTGACCTATGTGTTCGAGATCGATACGGTCAATACCTTTGATTCGCCCGCCAAGGAGAGTTCGGATGTCGTCCCTGAAGGGATGAGCGGCACTACAAGCTGGTTTACCGGCGAATTGGCCGAGAACCAGCATTACTGGTGGCGGGTGAAGGCGCAGGATGGCCGTGCCGACTCCGCCTGGGTCGTGGGCGATTTCCTGATGAATGCAAGCAACGAGCCGCCTGCCGCTCCAACCATCAAGAATCCGGGCGATGGGGCCTGGTCGTCGACGCTGCGGCCGACTTTGGAAGTCAATCCCGTGGTCGATCCGGAAGGCGAAGCCGTGCGCTATCAGTTCGAGGTTTATCAGGGCGCGCAGCCGCAACAGAAAGTCGCCGAGGGCATATTGGCCACTACGGTGTTCATTCCGCCGATGCCGCTGACCGACAAGACCATCTACTCGTGGCGAGTGCGCGCGCTGGATGCTCAGGATGATGCCAGCGATTGGAGTCCGATTGCTGTGTTGTACGTCAGTACCGGGCCTTATCAGGCTCCGACCATTGCGGTAACTGCGCCTTCAACACCAATTGCGCCGGTTTCAGTGGAGACGTCCGAGGGAACACGCAAGCAGGTGACGATTGCCTGGGAAGGCGTGAGCCCGAATATCGAGTCGACCATAGCGCTGTATTATGAGCCCCCGCAACCGGGTTCTCCCGCTACATTGATTGTCGACGGCATCACCCAAAGCGTCGGGACCCAAACCGGGTCTTATGTGTGGGATGTTACCGATCTTCCATCCGGCACTTATCATGTCCACGCGACGATAACGGACGCTGGCGGCACCGGTCTTGCGCATGCGCCAGGGGCGGTCGTGATCCCCAGCCAGCCGCAAGCCGGCAGTATTGCGACCACGGCAAGCAGCACTCTCTACACTTCGGAAGGCGGTAAGACCGCGAAGTTCAAGGTTCGGCTGGGAACCGAGCCAACGGCGAACGTGATTGTACCGCTGTCATCGACCAAGAGCAGAGAAGGAGCGGTTGCGCCGGCCAGCCTGACGTTCACGCCGCAGAATTGGTCGGTGGATCAGGAGGTAACAATGACCGGTGTGAACGATTGCGCGCCGGATGGCAATGTGGCTTATCAGGCTCTGTTAGGTAAGGCGGTTTCGACCGATCCGGATTACATCGATCTGACCGGAACGCCGGCCAGCCTGACGAATTTAGACGATAACGATTCGGCTGGAACGTCCGACAATCCCAATCTGCATATCTGCGCAATGACGATTGTCACGGAACGCCAGATAAGTTTCAATCAATGGGAATATACGGTGTCCGCGCGGCTGACCAATACCGGGGCATCAGTCGGCGGCGTCATTGCCAAGCTGGACCAAACATCCAGCGGGCTGATCGGCAACCTCATCACCTTGCTTCAATCGCTGATTGGTATACAGGTAACCGAAGATACTCTCATTTTCGGACCGGCCAATCAGGGCGATACGGTTGAAAGCGAGGATACCATAACTGTACAGAGTTCCTTGAGACTTTCGGCAACGAGCTTTAATAACTTCAAGTGGCAGGTGACGCTATTGCCATGAGACTGAATAATTCTGTAACAGTGATACTGGCCGCCGGCGCGATTTTCCTGGCTCTGGCGAACACGAGGCCGGTGACGGCTCAAACTTATCCCTCTACAAGCGTGCCGGAAGCACTCAGGGGCATTAAGCCGACCGTAGGACTATGTACGCGCGATGATGCGGAGAAACCCAAGCCTTCAAAATATGCTCGTGTTGCATAGGCTAAGCCGGATTTGTCTTGCGCCATTGCGCCAGGGGAGGTCGTCCGTCAATTGAAATCGCCCAACACGGTCTTGATCGATACCCGGAACGCAACGGACTTTGCCAATTTCCATATCAATGGAGCGATGAATATCAGTGCCGCCGAGTTACGCGGCAAGCCTTTTCTTCGCGGGAAATCGGTGATCCTGATCGGCAACGGGAAAGCCGAACAGCAACAGTACATCGATTGCAAGAGGCTCAAATCGAACGGCTTCAAGAAGGTCAGGGTCTTATTGGGCGGAATGCCGGCCTGGCTTGCAGCCGGGCAGAGCGTACTGGGGCTGTCTCCCAACCCTGTGCAGCTGACGAGGCTGACGCCGTCGGATTTGTGGATCGAGAGCCGGTTTGAATCCAATCTGGTTTTGGTCGTAGCGGGCCGAAAGACACTTCAAACGCAAATAACAGGATCGGTTCTGATACCTGATGAAATGCCGCAAACCATCCAATCCGCAATCGATAAGCGCCGCAAGCAGCACAAGTCAGCTCCGTTGGCGGCTGTCGTACTGGTCGCTGACAAAGGAACCGGCTTTCAAGCGCTAAGTGAGGCCATCAGACCGGTTCCGCTGCTGGTTTATTCCGAACCTGTGGAAGCTTTTGAACGTCAGGTATCACAACAAACCGCTGTATGGGCGGCCCAGGCCAGAGGGCCGAAGCAGCCGCCGAGATGTGGCGGTTGACAGTAATGGCAAGGCAGTGAGTCGCAGGGCTTTTCTGAAAACATTTGTTCGGTTACTGGCCGGCATGGCTTTATCGCCCCTATCGTTTGCCAAAATCCCTTTAAGTCGTCGGGAAGGTAATAGAATACAACGGCAGCTTCGTTTCACCGTTACGCTGGCCAACCCTAAATCCTACGAACTTGTCAATCAGGTTTTGTGGCTCTATATGCCCGTGTCTGAAAACCCGACGCAAAGACTCGAATCCATTGAGGTTTCCATTCCGTATGAGCAATTAACCGATCCGCTGGGCCACAGCATTATAAAGCTCGCTTTTCCTCGGCTTGCGCCGTTGTCTGTGAAGATCGTCAATTTTATTGCCAATGTTTCCATATATGCCACGCCTGAGATGGCATCGCTGGAAAACTCCCAGGACTGGCTGGGGCCGGAGCGCTATATTGAAACCGCCGATCCGGGCATTCAATCTCTGGCGGCAAAACTGAAGCGCTCGGAGTCCCGCGATACTGCTCTGGCTATCTACGACTGGATCAAACAGCATCTCCACTATGCAGGTTATCTTGCCGATGATCGCGGGGCAGCGTATGCTCTTGAACAGCTCCGGGGCGATTGTACCGAGTATGCCTATCTGGCTGTCGCACTGGCCCGCGCCAACGGCATTCCTGCCCGCATGGTGGGCGGCTATGTCACCGATAAAAATGCCATTCTGAGAGCAATCGACTACCACAACTGGGCGGAGATTTACTTCGACGGCGCATGGCGACTGCTCGATGCCCAGAAGGAACACTGGCTGTCCCCGGCTGAAAACTATGTGGCATTCCGTTTTTATCGGGATGAAGAAGTCAATCCTATCGGTCTGGCACACCGTTACAGTCAGAGCGGCGAACTTGAAGTCAGGTTTTGACCTGGCTGATGTGGTTACACCAGACCAGGCACGTATGAGCTGGTCTAATAGAGTTGTCGACCACCTCATTTCAAACTTTTCGGCAAATGCCCCGTCGCTTAGCAGCGACGGAGGCTCGGTTCTTTTGCCGTAACCGCGGCCGATCAATTATTTCCGTCATGGAAAAATAATGAAGCATTGAATTCCACATAAATAAAGCGGTACAAATAATATAACGGATCAGTTACTGCAAATGTTACTGTAATTTTTGTCTGAGGCTCTGCTTTTCTTGATCGACAGACACAAAAAAGCCCGGATTTTTGGCCCCAGGCTTGATTGATGATTTTTTATCTTGGCGTTACAAGATTAATCCTGATAACTGCGCTTCTCTAAATGCAGCCAATGTCGTATTCATGGCATTGTTTCTCCTCGTGGAGTTTTTCTAGAGTTACTGCCGACCCACTGATCGTCTCTGTTAATAGCTCAATAGCCTCTAGCATTGTGCTCGTCACACGATCGTTCTTCAATTCTTGTGGGATTCTGTCGTCTGTGCTGCTGTCAAACTGGAACATGCTAAGCATTGATGAGAATACGTGAATAGCGCCGCTTGCTCGTTTTATCTTCTCGATATTTATCTGAATAGGGTCAAGCGGTTCAATGTTTATTTCTTCTTTTGTCTCTGTATTCATAACTGCACTTTATTGTTATTGATTCGAATATAGCCACTTGTGGGCGGCTGGGCTTAAATGGGGTGAGAATACCGTATCTAACAACGGCCAGCCCGGAGACTGCCCAAATAAGCCCGCCATAACAGAACGCGCACGGACTGGCCATGCAGAATGATAGGCACAAAAAAACGCCATGAAAGGCGCTTTCACGCTAGATAAACGGGTTCTCACGCCCGGCGCTGGTTGTGCAGCGCAAAATAAGCATAGTCGTTAAAAATGAATCCGTCAATGAACAGTTAGCGAGGCAGGCGAAAGCTATATGCCAATAAAAAAGAGCCTTATCTACTGCGCGTAATCCTGCGCGGAATCAATCGCCAAAATAACGATATAGGCCGCGTATAGGTCGCGTTTCCTTGAGCGGAATATGTGCGGAACTAAGCCGCGCCAATACCAGAATGAAGTGTCGACAATCGTTTAGAAATATTCGGCATTATTGGCGCTCATAATTACATGTAACCTTGCCATGTAACCTTGCCATGTAACCAAGTCTGCTTTACGTACTTTTCCCACATACCTCTGCTCTGGAGACAATCTTGGTATTCGCGATGTAGCGCTTCAAAGTCTCTGACGCAGTAGCTCGGCGGTTTGGTCCTCGACTCCGTGAACTTGAGCGTTAAGTTCTTTCTTTACTCGTGATTTTCTGACTCTTCTTCCGGGTCCATCAGCAACCAGTCCTGTTGCGCTTGATTGCGGCTGTCCGGCCACGGCATCCCCGCCGCTTGATTCTTGGCTTCCTGCTCCCACATTTTGCACTCCAGAACGTACGCCATCTTGTTCAGCAGTCGCGCTGTCATGAGTCGACGGTACATTTGGGGCCGGTTCTGCTTCCAGTAGGCTTTCATTTCCGCTTGCAGATCCGTCGCTCCCATGGCTGGCCAGCTTTCCAGCTCGTCCTCCTTGAACCGTGTTGTCTCCCGGTTCACCCAGTTCGTCAGGTCCATGATTGATTTCTTGCTCGTCAGTGCCGTCGGTTTCATGCTCTATTGCCTGTCTGGCGCCGGTCTTGAGTCCGGCGATAAGTAAAAGTTTGTCGGCCAGCTCGCCCGCTGTCAGGTTCCAGTCAAGCCAGATATTGCCGCCATTTATAGCAAAACATTTGTTGTTTGCTTCAAAAAGTAGTCATTTGGTGCGTACCGACTTGCGTACTAGACTCCAGTATCTGTCATAAAAGTTATTTTTGTAAAAATTGACTTAATTCATAGACATCTGCTTCAATCCGCTCCTTGGAAGTACAACTATAAAAACTAAGGAGCAACATGAAAAAAATCACCACACTAATACTTGCTGTAGGGCTGTCTGGCTGCACCGCGCATTGGACCAACATCGACGTTAAACCCGACAATCAAGTGTCAGTCAGCAGGTATTCACACTCATCCGACTGCGTGGCCATCATGGACGATTTACACGTCACCTCCAACGGGCAAGCTGTTGACGCCAATGAGGCTTTTCAGAAGCGCTTCATGACAAACCTGAAAGACACGCACATGTTCAGCAAGGTCGCGGCTGAAACGCCAGATGCCCAGCATGACAAGCTGGTAAACTTTGCGCTGTCCGTGGCCGAGAACCAGAACACGAACCAGGGCGCGAATGCGGCAAAAGGTTTTTTTATCGGCGCCAGTCTTTATCTATTAACGCCGGTATTGCCTTTATCTTATGACTTTTCACAGGACGTGATGCTGAATGTGACGCGCTCAGACGGACGAAGCAAGCGCTATACCGCCAATGGTAAAGGAGAGGCCCGCTATCACTTGTTTGGCAATGCCGCTATGGCAGGTAGTGAAGTGCGCGGCCAGATTATCAATAACAATCTGACCTCTTTAATAAATCAAATCAAACAGGACGCTGATTTTATTTGCGGGATATAAAACCGTCATTAGTGATTGATTAAAACTTATATGTCGGGGGAAGATGGGGAAGATATATGCCTTTTTCTATAAAGTCCCACGGAAAAAAATATAAGAAAACTTTAGGAAAATGCCGTTTATCCTCCCCATCCTCCCCCGTTTACCATCCGCCAGCGGTTTTATAGCTGTCTGCATAAGTTGAATCGTTGACAGAAAGCCCGCCCCATATCATCCGCCCATGAGATTTGCGACTATTAAAACCACGCTCAGCCAATCGCCGCCCTAAGCTCACATTACTGGCCGGTCTTAATCCATTATCCAAACACCAGTTTTTATAGTTGCTATAAAGCTCGGTGGATGATGTTTCATCTCTTGGTGAAAGCCTGCAACATTCAGCCAGCCAACGGCCTATCAAGTCTTGTTCTTCCTGATATTCGCCGGTTGCCTGCTGTATGGTGGCCGGTACATCAGCCAAGCCGCGCCGCTGCCAGTCCAGGCAGCCTTCAACCATCCATGCCAGAATATGCGCTGCTTCGGCTTTCAACTTATCCAATAAGGCCGGGTCGCGTTCTTCGGGCTTGAATGTGCGCTTAAATGGAATGAGCCGCACCCGCCGCCAGATTCCATAATCATTACCACGAATTACCGGCTTATGGTTGCCTAACATCATCAATTTAAATTGCGGCGTGAACTGTACCGGGGCCATGTATAACTTCCTTGCAGGCATGGTGTCGCCCGCTATGAGGCTTTTTATCAATGACTCGGCCAGAGCTGCGCCATCCTCAGTTTCCGCACTCATTGCCAGCCTTGCGCCTATCAGTTCCGCAAGGTCTGGCGTTGCGCTGCCTGCTTGCCGTTTTGATTCAGTCAAGGTTTCAGCGGCAATGGCGCGGGCATAATCGCCCAAAATAAAACGCAGAGTATCGGCCAGTACACTTTTGCCATTCGCACCCAGGCCGAAGCAAAACAAGAAAACCTGCTCCTTAGTCGAGCCGGTCAACAAGTAGCCGCAACAGCGTTTAAGCCAATCAATTAATTCCGCATCGCCGCCAAATACTTGATTAAGAAAAGCCTGCCAGCGCAGTGCCTTGGCAGAATCTCCCAAGCGCGTTACATGCACTGATTTGGTGATGAAGTCGGATTGTTGCGCCGGGCGCGCCGTTCCGGTTTCCAGGTCAAGCACCACGCGCCCATTATCAAGCCCTACTTTGTACAGGTCGGCATCCACCCGCGCCAGAGGTAAGCGCACACGCTCAAAATCTTTGAGCAAAGATACTACCGCATCAATAGTGCGCTCTTTCTGACTGGTACGCGCCCATTTAGCGTAATGCTGTGCGTCTGCCAAGTGCGAGCCGCCTTCGTCGTAAATCTGTGCGGGTAATTTTGCGGCTAAGCATCGAACCGCTGCGCCGTCTACGTCCCAGTTCCATGCGCCATCCTGCCAATGCAGCCAGGCTTTAGCATCATGCACATAATAAATATTTCCATCATGAGCATCTAACAAGCGCATAGCGCTTCCCAGTTCGGTTAATGGGCGCGTGTTGTGCGTGCCATCCCGCGCATCCGTGCCAGATAAGGCCGGTGCCGTGAACGCTGCCGGGATGGTTTGCAATCCCCCAAGCGCCTGCTCAATCTGCGCCCGTACCGCTTCCAGTTCTTCATCCTGCGCCATGTCGTTAAAATCCCCACCTAGTATCGGAAACACCACGCCAGCGGCTACGGCTTGTGCTGCTTCAGTGGCTTTGGCGCGTCCGGGGTTGCCTTCGGTCTGGGTGTCGTCGTCACCGCTTATTAAAAGTCGGGCTGATGATGTGAACGCGCTTTTCCTGACCATCTCGGCAACTGGCTTTAAATTACCGGCTGAGAAGCACACACAAACCGGATAACCTGTTGCTTGATGTAGGGTGCTGCCTGTCGCCCATCCTTCACAGAGAAGCAATACAGGCGCGTTTTTAGGCTCACCCATCCATACATGACCATGACGCATCCTGCCGCCGCTGAGAAAGCGTTTTTGGCCGTCCGGTGCGATTCTTTGCAGGCTTTGAATAGTCCCATCCACGCCATGAACCGGAATTAATAACCATCCGCTTTTATCAATACGCGCCATGTGCGGCTTAATGCCTTTTTTGACTAAATAAGGGTGTGAGTCAGGTGCGGGGGCGGACGCCGCCCATTCCGCTTGAGCATTGGCCGCAGATGTTTGATACTCGGCTTCACGTTCCAGGCTAGCCTGTTCCTTGATGGTGTCAATTTTGCGCTTAAACTCGGTCTGTTCGTGCTTGGTCAATGGCTTGTCTCGTTTTGCCTGCCATGTGTGCTGTTCACCGGTGCGATTGCAACCAAAAACCGCGCCTTGCTCATCTGGGAATAGATAAACCCATCCCGCCGAATCTGAGCGTTTGCCATTAGTTGAAAATCTGGTGAACTTGCCAATAGTGATAGTGTCTGGCGGGTAGAAACCCGCCACTTTCATTGCGTCACGTAAGGTCGCCATTTACACAACCCCCACTGCGACTAACGATACCCATACCGCCATACGGATAAATGCGGCTTTCAAATTAGCGGTACTTTCTGTTACGCCAATGATTAAAATGGCCGTGGTAGTGCTGGTGCTGTTGATAAGCTGCCTCTTGAATTGAACTGCACGCATAATCATACCTCTGCAAAAAGCACATAACAGGCTACACGGTGTCTTGCCTTGCCTGTGTCACTGATTGTCCAGTGAGTGATGATGTTATGACCCTGTTCTCGTAATTCCTGAATACGCGCTGCTGGGTGCATTACATCGAGTTCTTTACGGGCCTGAATTGTTGTAAGTGGCCTGATCCTCAACCAATTAAGGATGCGTTGCCGCTGAGAGGTTAAATCTGTAGAATAATTGTTGTCTTTCATATGAATTCTTCTTTCGTCATCACGACGATATGAATGTTATTGAAAAGCCCTTGCTTCTCGGCTCCAGGGCTTTTTTTATGCTTGCTGATTTTGAGCGCTTATGCTGTCGATCAAGGCGCGGATATCTTCGACGCGCCATGCAACGGAGCGCTCTCCAAGTTTTATGGGCTTGGGATATTTGCCTGACTTAACGCCATTCAGGAATGACGTGCGGCCAATGGGGAGAACACCAGGGATGCCGCGCTTGCGGTCGCCTATGATTTGGGGGAGTCGAACAAAGCCGGTTTCTGGAAGGGTTAGCGTGGCGCCCATGTTTTGAACCTCTAATGTTATTGAACATGGTTGTACTTTATTGGCGCTCTAACTTTTAATCATGGCAAAATGAAAATTTTCATTTTACTTTTTTCTTCCTCGTTTCAGAGGTTCCGGCAAGTCGTTGTAATATACAACATCATCTAAGCCGGGCTGCATGATACGCTCTTCATCGTGTTTGAGCCGCTTGTAAGCGCTAATGGCTGTATCTTCTGATACGCCAAATCGTTTGGCCATAATTGCAACCGCACCATCTCCGTGAGTAATATTCTTGCTCGATGTCAGTTTGTGGCCCTTTCTCATAAGGTAAAAGATACCTTTCACTATTCGCCTATCTCGGGTATCTACTGAGGGTTTTTTTCCTGCTGGCCTTGAGACTTTGCCTGTTACTAAGTCTGCGATAAACTGACGCATTTCGGTGGTAAACTCTGGTGATCTAAGAATTAGGTTCTCCAAAATTCCGAGATCATTTCTGTCGAGATAACAAGATAATGCGTAATACTCGATATCTGATAAATTGCTGTATTTTTTTCTGCCAATCTTTATTTCCATGGATCACCCTCTCAGCCAGTCCGTTTGAAAGAGATTACATCAGCACCGGCTTTCAAACTATCCAGATAATCCGCCCAGGCTTGCATCATGCGCCGCCGCTCGTCTAAGTATTGCGCCCGGTTATAGGCTGCCCTTACTGCATCCTTTGGCATGTGGCAGAGCTGCCGCTCTATGGCGTCTGGAGACCATCCTTGTTCATTCAATAGTGTTGAAGCCGTGGTTCTAAATCCGTGGGCACAGTGAATATCATCATAGCCCATAAGCTGCAGTGCATTCTGGATTGATCGTTTACTCATCGGCTTGCTGTAGTCGCTGCCCTTTGGAAAAACATATTCGCTATGTCCAGTTACGGGCCTTAATTCGGCCAGTATTTTGATTGTTTGGGCAGAAAGCGGAACGATGTGATTGATTCCGGTTTTAGTGACCAAATAGCGCCACTCTCTGACCTCTAAATCAATATCCGACCATTTCATCAATCTTAATTCACCAGGACGACAAAACAGCATAGGCAACAACCTAAGCGCCGATTTCACGGTAAACGTGCCATTGTAGGCCTCGATATCGCGTAGTAGCCTCCCAACATCAGACGGATCGGTAAGGGCGGGGCGATGGCTGCCAACATGTGCTTTCAACATTTTGGCGACTGGTTGAGCTACGTCATAATCCGCCAAGCCGTGCGCAATTGCATAACCGAAAACTGCGCTGATTTCCGCTCTCAATGCTCTGGCGGTCGCTGTTTTTTCTGAATCGATATTTTTGATAACTGACATGACATCTGGCGATGTGACAGCCCGAATGTCTAAACCGCCAATAATGGGGAATGCATAGGTTCTGAATCGAACCAGCTTGATCTTATAGGTTTGGTCAGTGATTTTATGCTTGATGGAACTGAGCCATTGTAGAGAGATATCCTCGAATGAACCAACTATAGGCAGGCCTGCGGCAATTCGTTTTTGGTTTTCAGCCAAGATGGTCAGCTCGACGCGCTCCTTTTTTCTTATGTCACTTGGATCGATACCGGCTGCAATTTTTGAACGAGCCTCATTCGCTTTGCTTCGTGCAAGTGACAGCCCGGTATCTGGATAAACGCCAAGTGAAAGAGTTTTACGCTTGCCGTTGATGGTGTAATCGAATCTCCACCATTTAGCCCCAGTGGTTTTCACCAACAGGTACAAACCATCACCATCATTAAGGCGTCTGTCTTTTAATTCAGGCTTAGCGCTCTTGATTGCGCCGTCTTTCAGTAACTCTTTAGCCATTTGCAGTAACTCCTACAGTGTATTTTTGATGTTACTGTAACAGTTACTGCAAGAAAGTCTAGTTCAAAAAGGTTCAATGAGGTGTGCTAAATACCATGATTCCATATTTCATGCGACTTTCGAACCTCATTGAATATTTCTGAACTCGTATTATTTTTTCGTCATGAAAAAATAAGTCGATTGGCATTTAAGCACCATTTTGTCGTTTTCTTTTTCGATCGCAGTGCATGTTTCCATTCTAGAGCGGCCGGGAGCGGCTTGCTTGACCAATTTGCCGTCTTGGATGGAATAATTGAGTACCGCGCGCAACTGATCAATTCGCGCGTGTACATCCGATTCTTGGGATATGCCTTCTAGCGTACCATCTGCCTTGAAGGTCCAAATGGTGTTTAAGCTTCGTGATTTGGAGCCTTCGCGATCAACCGATTCCTTGTCGATTTGCCAAGTGCCGATCAGGTCGGATTGAGCCAATGGAACGTCCGCGTTTGCGGAGAAAGACAAGAGCATCAGAGCACAAACAGAAAACCGAGTAAATTGCATGGTCAAAACCTTATAAAAAGTAAGCTAAAATTGAGGATTGTAGCACGGAACTGATTGTTAAAATCAGCATTAATTTAATGCTGTTTGAATTTTTCATGGATTGATGATGACCGTATGCCGGATGAATTGTAGGGCGGATTTGCCCTGGCAATCCACCAACAAAAAAGCCGGTGATTTGGCGCAGAAGCTGATAGCAACCTCTGAAATATTGATTGCGTAACAGCAATGGCGCTTTTTACGTTCGTCTTGCAGCAACACCATTGATGGCTTCATCAATGGTGTTCAACGGGATGGATAATGCATTGAACAAGATCTGGTCAGTTTTTGGTCAAATTAACTAAACCATAGAATTCTCAATAAGATATCAAACATTGCGATGAATTGATAACAAGGTTATCCACAGATTTTGTGGATAACCTAACTCATAAGTAAAATGGACAGGATGCGGGTTGGGCCTTGTATTATTTCTTCCGGCGCCGGAACTTGCTGCTTTTTGCCATACACGTTCGCCATATATGCACAGGATATAGCCGATTTCATAACCTTGCTTACCTTCCTCTTCAGAGCCGGGTTCTTAAGTTGGACCGATAGTCGAGGATCATGCGGTTTGCACACAATGATCCCGGTATCAGCGCCGTCTTAGTCCGCCAAAACCTCCGCCACCCCAGCCACGACGCCCGCCTCCTTTATAGCGGCCTCCCCAATTGTAATCCCTGTAGCCATGCCTGTAATAAGGATAAGGTTTATAGCCGCGATAATAAGGACGATAGTATGGGCGGTAGTAAGGACTATAATAAGGACTGTAACCATAATAGCGGTATGGCGAATAACCATAGGACAAGCCGAGATAAGGACCGTACCCGTAAAACCCTACCGAATGCCCATAAGGGCGGGTATGGACAGTGCAGTTTTGAGTAAGAAGGGCAAGCCCAATTATGGCCAACGAAGATAGGATTCGCTTTTTCATAATCGCCTCCCTTTGCGGACAAGCATTCATTAAAAATTTAGTGGCTCTGAAGCCCGGGCGCTCTTGCCGTGCCGCCGCCTGCCTTAACCAAGAACACTCACTCGGTGTTCTTGGTTGCATCCTTTCGATATTCTTCCGGTATGGAATCATATATATCGGTAAAGTGAATCACGCCTTTGGAATCGGTATAGCGGTAAATCACCATGTTGCCCGGTGTTCGGTCGACGGGAGGCGTCGCAACAGGCTTGACATTCAATCCAAGCTTGGCTTTGACGTCACCGAAAAGCTTCAGCGCCTGATCCTTCGTAAAGGTGATTTTCTTCTGTTCGCTGGCGGCGGAAATTCCTTTCTCGATGTCGTTCAGCGCGTCCGGAGTGATCAGGCGCTCCGAAACCCAACCCTCTTTAGGTTTAATGTCCAGACCGCTCAACAGGTCCTCCGGCTTTGCTCCGTCCGAAATTGGGCCAAGCTTCAATGCTTGAGCGAGTTGGCTGGCGAAAGTGCTCTCAGGCACCTGCGCCGGTTCCGCTGACGGCGGGGCAGCGCCGGTCTGGTCGGGCGAAGACGTTGGAGACGGCTCCTCGCCTTGTCCATAAGATGCCGTCAAAGGCAGGCTCAAGGTGATGAAAAGCGTGCTCAGGGCGCGAATGAAGTGCCAGTTGAAGCCATGCGGGAACATGATTGACACACCTTTTTGAAATAAAAGTTTCGACTATGCTGGCGAATTGTCGTTCAATGGATTCCCAAGAGAAATCCAGAATAGCCTGGACATGATCAATGTACCAAGGTTGTCCCGCGCGCGTTTTCCAAAAAACTCCGTGATCCATCCGAATCGTTCCCGGCTGATAACGCCGAGTCAGACTTTTTTCGTGCCCGGCCATCGCCATGCTCGGTAGATATTATGCGGATCGCCGGGCAACGAGACCGATCCGTTTAAGCTGGCAATTGATCCCCGGCGTTTTGGGAGGATTGATGCGCCGGGGGGCGAATTTCAATTAAAAGCTGACATTGACCTGCACCCAGATTTTCTGAGTATCGGTTGCGAACTGGTCGGCATCATAGTAAGCATATTTGGCCAGTAGCGAGTAATGCTTGCCGAATTTCTTGAGGGCCAGAAAATCCCATTCCTTGCCGTAATGAATCTGTCCCGTGTCATCGCTGAAATCATGGAACACGCCGGTCAGCGTCAGGCTGCCCTGGTCCAGGGCAGCACTCAAGGTGCCGAACACATCGCGGATGCCGTCATTGGGCGTCACGAGGAACTGATCCGCCCAGCCCTGAAAGGCGTGATTGGTGCCCAGCGGCGTAATGAAGCGCTTGTTGGCGCCGAAGCCGTTCAGCTGTTCCATGGCGCCCTGAACCGTGATCATACTGAACGCGGTAAAGCCGCCCATCAGATTGAAGCGGTCGGCCTCGTAATCGGTCGGGCTGTGCTGGTAATCCTTTTGAAAGCTCCATTCGGCCGTATAAAGCGCGGTGAGCTTGTCGTTAATCTTCTTTTTGCCGTCGAAGCGCAGACCGTAAGTCTGGTTCGATTTGGCGTAGTTCTCCGACTCCGTGTAATCCAGCCAGTAGCCGTAACCGATCAGGCTGCCGTAACCGCCGGCTTTGTAGTTGATGTTCAGGATCGGGGCATCGATGTTCTCGGTCGTGCCCGTGAAGGTGTTGACATTGCCGATATAGCCGGCGTTGACGGTCAGCCCGTTCAGGACCGAGCTGTTGTGCGTGACCAGCACCGAGTCGAATGTCGTTTCAAGCTGGCGCCAGCCGACGTTGCCGATAAAGCGGTCGTCATCGAGCTTGATGCGCTGCCGGCCGCCCTTGATGACCGTGTCGGGAATGCCGGAGTAGCTGATCCAGAGCTGGTTCAGCTCGTTGACATCGGGATCGGCGACGGTCGAGAATTGGGGCTTGTTGCCCAGCCCGTTGTTGTAATCGCCCTGCAGGACATAGTTGCCCTCGTATTCGACATAGCCCTGCAGGCCATGGAAGACGGGCGAGAGCAGGCCCAGCCTCAAACGCAACGTATTGGCATTGGCGGTTTTCGGGTTGCCGGGGCCTTGGTCCTGATCGACGTTTTCATAGCGGTAATTCAGGTCAAATTTTACCGAGCCATTTTTGCCGTCGCGATAAAAGTTCAGTGCGTCTTCAATCGACTGGGTCGGATTGACGGCCGGAGCCGGCGTGCTGGCCGCGGACAACGCCAGCAGCGAGGCGCAACCGAATGGTGTTCTTTGTAGCATGGTTTCCCCTTGTTCAATGTGTGTGGTCGCATTCGGTCAGAAAGGTCAGGATGCTTTCCCGGTATTCATAGTAATCGGCGTGCTCGAGCAGGGCCTTGCGGGTGCGCGGGCGGGGCAGGTCGATATCCTGAATCTTGCCGATTCGGGCATGCGGGCCGTTGGTCATCATGACCACGCGGTCCGCCAGCAGGATGGCCTCGTCGACATCATGCGTGACCATCAGCGCGGTGACCTGGGTCCGCTCCCAGACTTCCATCAGGACTTCCTGCAATTCCCAGCGCGTCAGCGAGTCCAGCATGCCGAAGGGCTCATCCAGCAGCAGCAGCTTGGGCGACAGGGCGAAGGCGCGCGCGATGCCGACGCGCTGGCGCATGCCGTTGGACAGGTCGGCGGCTTTTTTATGGAGCGCATCGGCCAGGCCGACGCGGGCCAGATAGTATTCGGCGATATCGCGGCGCTCGGATGGGGCGGCGTGCGGATAGACCTTGTCGACGCCCAGCGCGACGTTTTCAAACGCGGTCAGCCAAGGGAACAGGCTGGGCGACTGGAACACCACGCCGCGGTCCGGGCCGGCGCCGTCGATCTCCTTGTTGTCGAGGATGATGACGCCTTCGGAAACGCTGCTCAGTCCGGCCGTCATCGACAGAACGGTCGACTTGCCGCAGCCTGAATGGCCGATGATCGAGATGAATTCACCTTTTTTGACTTTCAGGTCGAAGCCGTCCACGACCTTGGCGGTGCCGTTGCCGTCGGGCGTCGGGTAAATTTTCGACAGGCGGGAAAATTCCAGATAGCGCGGCCTGCTCGACTGATGGTGGCCGGACTTCAAAGCCGGATTGTCCAAATGGCCCGTATTGGGCTGCACATCGGGCAATTTGATGCTGTCACGGCCTGAATCCCGGCTTTTTTTCATGCCGATCGCCATCAGGTATTGCGTGATTTCGGCGCGCAGCTTCTTGAATTGCTCGTTATGGTTCAGGGCCGTCCGGTCCCGCGGGCGCTCGATGTCGATGATGAAATCGGGGCCGAATGTGGCATCGGGGCCGGGGTTGAGGGGGATCACGCGGTCGGCCATGTAAATCGCCTCATCGACGTCATTGGTGATCAGGATCACGGTTTTCTTGTCCTGCTCCCAGATTTGCAGGATTTCGTCCTGCAGGTTCCCGCGCGTCAGCGCATCGAGCGCGCTGAGCGGCTCGTCCAGCAGCAGGATGTCGGGATTGGCGGCCAGAGCTCTGGCGACATTGACGCGCTGGCGCATGCCGCCCGACAGCTCGGCCGGTTTTTTATCCATGGCCGCGCCCAGATTGACCATGCGCACGTATTTCTCGGTATGCGCGCGGCGTTTTTCCGGCGGCCAGTCCTTGAAAATCCGGTCGACCGCCAGGGCCACGTTGTCGAACACGGTCAGCCACGGCATCAAGGAATAGTTCTGGAACACCACGCCCCGATCCGGCCCCGGCGCGGTGATGGGGCGGCCCTGTTTCAGCACCTGGCCGCTGTCGGCCTCGATCAGGCCGGCTATCGCCGACACCAGCGTGGTCTTGCCGCTGCCGGAAAAGCCGACGATGGCGATGAATTCGCCGGCCTTGATATCGAGATTGATGTCTTTCAGGACAGAGACTTTATCCCTGCCCGTGCCGTAGGATTTGCAGACCTGTTTCAGCTCCAGCAACGGCACCTGCGGGTCGTTGGACGGCGCGGGCGGCTGGAGGGTGGGCTCATCAGCAACAATTTTGAGTTTGATCGCGGACATGTCAGGCTCCCGGTTAATGTGTCTGGCCAAAGGAAAACGCTTTCTGCAACGACTGCATGATGCGATCGAGCACGAAGCCGATAAGGCCGATCGTGAAGACCGCCACCATGATCCGGCTGAGCGAGCTGGAACTGCCGTTCTGGAACTCATCCCAGACGAATTTGCCGAGGCCCGGGTTTTGCGCCAGCATTTCCGCCGCGATCAGCACCATCCAGCCCACGCCCAGCGACAGGCGCATGCCGGTGAAAATGTAGGGCAGGGCCGACGGCAGAATGATTTTCTTGATCTGCGTGCGCCAGTCCAGACGCAGGACCTTGCCGACGTTGACCAGGTCCTTGTCGACCGAGGAGACGCCGACCGCCGTGTTGATCAAGGTCGGCCATAACGAGCACAGCGTGACCGTGATCGCCGAGGTCAGGAAGGATTTTTCAAACCAGGAATCCTCGGTCGTGACGTAAACGGAGCTGACGATCAGCGTCACGATGGGCAGCCAGGCCAGCGGCGACACCGGCTTGAAGATCTGGATGAGCGGATTCAGCGCCGTGTTGAAGACCGGGCTCATGCCGCACAGGATGCCGAGCGGTATGGCCACCAGCGTGGCGACCGCGAAGCCTGCGAAGACCGTGTAGAGACTGGTGACGATCTGGTCCAGATAGGTGGGCTTGCCGGTATAGGCCCGCATCTTGACCGGCGCCTGCGGATCTTCTGCCAGCAGCTTTTCATTGCGGGCCTGCTGGCGTTGGTAAAAGGCGGCTTCCTTTTGCCGTTCCGCATGATGGGCTTCCACCAGTCCGCCGATTTCCCGCCAGACCGCGACGGGGCCGGGAATGGCGCCCAGGCTGGTGTTGACCCTGGAAGCCGAGAAGCTCCAAAGGCCCAGGAACAGGATAAAGGCGATGGCCGGAACGCCCGCCATCAGCCATAGCTCGCGGGCCTGCCGCACGGGGTTTTCGCCGGCCGCTATTTTCACGAAGGGTACGAACCAGGTCAGGCCGGTCAGGTTGAAAAAATGGATCAGTTTATTGCTCACAGGACACCTCCATCGGTGGGGGCTTTTGCATGAAATCCGAGCGGCTCGATGGCGTCTTAAAAAAAGATGCGTCCTTGCACCTGTAAACATCCGGTGTTATCCAAGAGGGCTCACGATCAAGCTGGTTTAAAGGGTTATTCAGTTATCTTGCCGCCGACGACTTTCTGCTTCCCTTTCAAACCGATCGGGAATTTGGCCAAATAGTCGTTGGGCTTGCTGGCATCGAACGCAATCTTGTCGATGAAGAAATCCCGCGGCGGCTTTAGGCTGGTGTCGGCGGGGAAATCGCCGGCCTTGGCCTTGCCTTCGGCAACCAACTCCCGGGCCGCGGCCAGATAAATATCGGGACGATAGACTTTCCTGGCCGTTTCCAGATACCAGTCATCGGGCTTGTATTCATTGATCTGCCCCCAGCGGCGCATCTGGGTCAGATACCAGATCGCGCCGTCGTAGGCGGGATAACTGGCGTTGTGGCGAAAGAAGGTGTTGAAATCGGGCAGAGGGCGCTTGTCGCCTTTCTCGTATTCGAAGGTGCCGGTCATGCTGTTGGCGAGCACCTCCTGATCGGCGCCGACATAGTGCGTCTGCGACAGGATCTTGATCGCTTCCTGGCGGTTCTTGTTGTTGTCCTCGTCCAGCCACATGGCCGCGCGGATCAGGGCCTTGACGACGGCCTTATGGGTATTGGGGTATTTGTCGGCCCATTCCTGGGTGACGCCGAACACTTTTTCGGGCGTGTCCTGCCAGAGTTCCTCGTCGGTAATGACCGGCACGCCGATGCCCTTGAAGACCGCCTGCTGGTTCCAGGGCTCGCCCACGCAATAGCCGTAAATGGTGCCGGCTTCGATCGTGGCCGGCATCTGCGGCGGCGGCGTCACGGACAGCATGGCTTCGGCGTCGATCTGGCCCGAGATATCCTGCGGCGGTTGGTAATAGCCGGGCTTGATACCGCCGGCCGCCAGCCAGTAGCGCAGTTTCAGGTTATGGGTGCCGACCGGAAAGGTCATGGCCATGTTGAAAGGCTTGCCTTCGCTTTTGTATTTGTCGACGACGGGCTTGAGGGTGTCGGCCTTGATCGGGCGCAGCAGTTTGCCGTCCGCTACGGGCACGTTCGGCTTCATCTGTTTCCAGATGTCGTTCGATACGGTAATGGCGTTGCCGTTGAAGCCCATGCTGAAGGCGGTCACGATATCGGCCTTGGTGCCGAAGCCGATGCTGGCGCCCAAAGGGGCCGGCGCGAGCATGTGCGAGCCGTCCAGTTCGCCGCTGATGACCCGGTCCAGGACGACTTTCCAGTTTGCCTGGGCTTCCAGCTGCACATACAGGCCTTCATCTTCGAAAAACCCTTTCTCATAAGCAATCGCCAAAGGGGCCATGTCGGTGAGTTTGATGAAGCCGAATTTCAGGTCTTCCTTCTCCAATTTGCCGGCCGCGGCCAGATTGGTCGAAAGGGTCAATGCCGATGCTATCAACAACAACTTTTTGGCGGTGAACGTATTCATTATTTTCATATCTAGCCCTAAACAAAACCGCGAAAAATAAAAAAGGCGCCTTCGCGTCATTGCTAAATCAGCAATGCGCGAGAGACGCCTTTGTCCCGTTTGCTCTACAGTGAGCAGTTATCTTGACTCCGACGGCGGAGTTCTGAATTAACCGATGCAATTCGGATGCCAAGTATCCGATTTTCGCTATTCGTACTGATAAACACGGGTTTGATGGCCGTTTATTGCTCGGATTCGCCTGGGTTTGCCTGTTTTGGTGCGGAAACCGCCGGATTAACGGCACAGGCTTGGTGCGTTTTGCTGACAATTGGTGCGCCAGAATCGTTATCCGAGGTTACGTACAGGCAGACGAAGCGGGATGGGGTTTACAACACCCCGCCCTTAACTTTTTCAACCCCGTCCCTAACGTTTCTAGCTGTGCTTAGAGGTTCCGTTAAGCCAAAGCTGAACGTTCTGGACGGGGCAACATGCCCCGTCCAGCTATAGGTACCCTACTTGGCTTAATTTAACGGCATCGGGTTTGTAAGAAGCGGGACGGGATTTGCAATCCCGTCCCTAGCGTTTCTGTATTGTTTGAGTTCAGAAGCTGCGCTTGGCCAACGCCAAATGTTTTGAGCGGGGCACAGCCGCATTGAATTGGCGCATCGGAGCGGCTATTTGAACAGCTCCGCCATCGCGACAACGTTCTTGGCCATTTCGCCCAGCGAAACCTTGCGGTCCATCGCCAGCTTGCGCAGGGCGTGGTAGGCCTCGTCCTCGCTGTAGCCCTGGGATTTGATCAGAATCGCCTTGGCGCGATCGATGTGCTTGCGGTCTTCCAGCTGGATTTTGGTTTTCTTCAATTCCTCCTTCAAGGCTTGCTGTTCCTTGAAGCGGGCGATGGCGATTTCCACAATGGTCTTGATCCTCTTGGGTTCGAGGCCGTCGACGATATAGGCGCTGACGCCGGCCTTGATCACTTTATTGATGGTATCGGTCTGCTGGTCCTCGGCAAACATCACGACCGGTATCGAGTGATTCTGGTTGATGTCCAGCACCATCTTCAGAACCTTGTCGCCGGGCGAATAAAGATTCAGTATCGCCACGTCAGGCTGCAGACTGCTGATGACTTCCGGCAGATCCAGCGCCTGCAGCCTCAGGGTCGCCGTTTCATAACCATGCTGCCGCAGGCTTTTCTCCAGCAGGCGCTCGTTGTCGAATTCGTCGATGACCAGGATTTTGGGCTTCGTCATGGCTATTCCAGCTCAATTTTGACAATGGAGCCGTCCGGCATGATTTCGGAGATGAAACTTCGCGGTTCTTCGAGATAATGCGCCAGAGTTACCAAGACAAGGGAGCAGCCGCCCAGCAGCAGAAAAAAGCTGCCGGGCGACAGGAAGGTCAACAGAATCAGAAAGAGGATGGCGCCGGCGTTGCCGTAGGCGCCGACGATGCCGGCCACTTCGCCGGTAATGGCCCGCCTGACCAGCGGCACGAAGGCGAAGATGGCGCCCTCGGCGGCCTGCATGAAAACCGCACAGATCAGGGTCACCAGCACGGCCGATGCGATCGACCATTGCGGCGTGATCATCGCCATCAGAAAATAACCGCCGGCCAGTCCGCCGCTGAATAGCGCCAGCGATAACTTGCGGCCGATCTGGTCGCTCAGCCAGCCGCCGGCCGGACGGGCGATCACGTTGGTGATCACAAAGCTGGAAGCCAGCATCCCGGCATCCAGCATGGACAGATCCTGCGTGCCGTGGAAGGTGTTGAAAAAAAACATCGGCAGCATCGACAGGACCGCCAGCTTGGAACCGAAGGTGATCAGGTAGGCGATGGCCAGAACGAAGACCTGCCGGTAACGGTAATGATGGATGCTCGGTATCGGCCGGCTCAGGCGCTCGGCGTTGGTCTGCACCAATTGGCCGGCGTGAACCAGGAAGATGGCCGCGATCAGCAGATGCATCGCCAGCGCCCAGCCAGGCGACAGGATCGGATTGGCCGGCGACGACAGCTTCCAGGTCAGCAATGACAGGGCCGCATACAAGGGCAGCAGACTGAGTATGTAAAGAAACAGATCCTTGATGCTGGTGACTTCCATGGTCGACGCGCGCTTGCCCTTCAGCCCGGCCAGCTCGACGGGCAGGTTTTCGACGTGGCGGTAATAAACGACCGAATACGCCAATGCGATCAGGCCGGTCAGCGCGATCGCGTAGCGCCAGCCGTTTTCCTCGCCAAAATAAAGCGCCAGCCCAGGCAGCACGATGGCGGCGAAGGCCGAGCCGAAATTGCCCCAGCCCGCGTAAATGCCTTCGGCGGTGCCCATCTGGCTGGAGGGAAACCAGTCGCCGATGATGCGCACGCCGACCACGAAGCCGGCGCCGATAAAACCCAGCAGGAACCGCGCCCAGGCCAGCTCGGCGAAATTTTCCGCCAGCGCGAACATGAAGCACGGCACGCTGCATACCGCCAGTAACACGCTGTAGCTGATCCTGGCGCCGAAACGGTCCACCACCAGGCCGATGACGACGCGCGCCGGGATGGTCAGGGCCACGTTCAGCAGCAGGATGATTTCCACCTCGCCGTCGCTGATGCCCAGCTCCCGCTGGATCAGCACCATCAGCGGCGCGTGGTTGAACCAGATGACAAAACTGATGAAAAAAGCCATCCAGCTCATATGCAGAATTTTGGTTTTGCCGCGCATGGGCAGCAGCTTGAATGAAGCAATAGGCATGGTTCTATCCCGGATTCGCAAAGATTGGCGCCCGCCCTGAAGCCGAGACTGATGCGACTAAGCCGCATCGAGCTTTGGGAGGATCTGAATCCACGCCAAGCAGATTGCATGCCATAGATAAATTCCTGTGGGAGCGATGCCTACATCGCGACTTGCGGCGTCTTTAGTCGCGATGTGGGCATCGCTCCCACAATTTAAAACCAGGCAACCATCGATTGCCGAAGCTTTACCTCACAATGCGAACCACGATGGTGCTTAATGTCGGCGAATTTGCATTATTTAGGTGCAATCCATGCCGCCGGCGCGCAGGGGGCATTCATTCAGCCGTCGAATTCACTGAAATTTGCTGTTTGGCATCGATATTGCATTTTCCGTCATGAATCTCCTTGAACATTGTTTTTGATTTGGACAAAGGCGTCCTGTTTGCATGATTTCGTCATGTATAGCAGGTCGCCTTTTTTTTTGAGCGAAAGAAATGTTCGGGTAAGCCAGCGGGATCTGCCGCCCAGACCGGGCGGCAGACGCAACATAAAAGCTATCGAGGTGCACATGAACAACAAACAAACCCTGGTTGTCATCGGTAACGGCATGGTCGGGCAGCACTTTCTGACCGAGCTGGTCAACAGCGCCGCCAAAGACCGCTACCGGATCGTGACTTTCTGCGAAGAACCCAGACCGGCCTACGACAGGGTCCATCTGTCGGAGTATTTTGCCGACAAGAGCGCCGAGGATCTGTCCCTGGTCGAGGACGGATTTTTCCGCGACAACGCGATCACGCTTTATTTGAATGACAAAGTGGTCAGCATCGACCGGCAACGCAAGCAGGTGCTTTCGGCCAACGGCGTGACAGTCGACTATGACAAGCTGGTGCTGGCCACCGGCTCCTCTCCGTTCGTGCCGCCCGTGCCGGGGAATGGGCGCGCCCAGTGCCTGGTGTATCGCACGATCGAAGATCTGGAAGCCATCACCGCCGCCGCCCGGCAATCGAAAGTGGGCGCGGTGATCGGCGGCGGCCTGCTGGGGCTGGAGGCGGCGAAAGCCTTGCGGGATCTGGGGCTGGAAACCCATGTCGTCGAATTCGCGCCGCGGCTGATGGCCGTGCAGCTCGATGAAAACGGCGGGAGGCTGCTGAAACGCAAGATCGAGGATCTGGGCGTGACAGTCCATCTCAACAAGAATACGACGCTGATCAAGGACGGCGAACGGTGCCTGCACAAAATGCATTTCGCCGACGGCGAGACCCTGGAAACCGACATCGTGCTGTTTTCCGCCGGCATACGGCCGCGCGACGGCATCGCCCGCGCCTGCGGCCTGGACGTGGGCGTGCGCGGCGGCATCGTCGTCGACAACCATTGCCGGACCTCGGACGAGGATATTTACGCGATCGGCGAGTGCGCGTCATGGAACGGCCAGATTTTCGGCCTCGTGGCGCCGGGCTACAGCATGGCGCGCAGCGTGGCCGCGCATTTGTCCGGCCGGGAACAACCCTTCACCGGCGCCGACATGAGTACCAAGCTGAAACTGATGGGCGTCGATGTCGCCAGCATCGGCGATGCGCATGCCCAGACGCCCGGCGCGTTCGTTTACACCTATCAGGACGGGCGCGCCGATATCTACAAGCGGCTGGTGGTCAGCCCAGACAGCAAACACTTGCTGGGCGCGGTGCTGGTCGGCGATGCCAGCAGTTACAGCACTTTGTTGCAGTATTGCCTGAATGGCATCGAACTGCCGGAAAATCCGGACGACCTGATTCTGCCGCCGCGCTCCGGGCAAGCGGCGGGCCTGGGTCCGGATGCCCTGCCGGAATCGGCGCAGATCTGCTCCTGCTATTCGGTCTCCAAAGGCGATATCTGCAGCGCCATCGCCGGAGGCTGCGCCACGGTGCCGGCCCTGAAGGCCGAAACCAAGGCCGGCACGGGCTGCGGCGGCTGCGGGGCGTTGTTGAAATCGGTGCTGGACTGCGAACTGAAAAAGACCGGGGTCGAAATCAATACCGACATCTGCGAGCACTTCCCGTACACCCGCCAGGATCTGTACAACCTGATCCGGGTCGGCCGGATCAGGACTTTCGCCGACCTGCTGGACCGGCACGGCCGGGGCCTGGGCTGCGAGGTCTGCAAGCAGGCGGTCGGCTCGATCCTGGCGTCCTACTGGAACGAGTACGTGCTGGAAAAACCGCACATCGGCCTGCAGGACACCAACGACGCCTTCCTGGCCAATATCCAGAAAGACGGCACCTACTCGATCGTGCCGCGCGTGCCCGGCGGCGAAATCACGCCGGACGGCCTGATCACGTTGGGCAAGATTGCAAAAAAATATAACCTGTACACCAAGATCACCGGCGGCCAGCGCGTCGATCTGTTCGGCGCCCGCGTCGAGCAGCTGCCGGTGATCTGGAAAGAGCTGATCGATGCCGGCTTCGAATCCGGCCACGCCTACGGCAAATCCCTGCGCACGGTCAAATCCTGCGTCGGCAGCACCTGGTGCCGTTACGGCGTCAATGACAGCGTCGGGCTGGCGATAGCCCTGGAAAACCGCTACAAGGGCCTGCGCGCGCCGCACAAGATCAAGTTCGCGGTGTCCGGCTGCACCCGCGAGTGCGCCGAGGCGCAGGGCAAGGACATCGGCGTCATCGCCACCGAAGGCGGTTGGAGCCTGTACGTCTGCGGCAACGGCGGCATGAAGCCGCGCCATGCCGACTTGTTCGCTACCAACCTGGACAAAGACACCCTGATCAGGCTCATCGACCGCATACTGATCTTTTACGTGCGCACCGCCGACCGCCTGCAGCGCACGTCGGTGTGGCTGGAGAACCTGGAAGGCGGCCTGGATTACCTGAAGGCCGTGATCATCGACGACAAGCTGGGGCTGTGCGACGAACTGGAGCGGCAGATGCAGCACATTATCGGCAGCTATCAGTGCGAATGGAAAACCACGCTGCAGGACGAAAGCCGCCTGAAACGCTTCAATCACTTCATCAACAGCGATCAGCCCGATGACCATATCGTGCAGGTCGAGGAGCGCGGCCAGAGGCGTCCGGCCCAGCCGCATGAACGCCGTCATTTTCAACTGGTCGAGGAGGTCGCATGAGCAACTGGATCGATGTCTGCGCGCTGGACGATTTGCAGCCGGATTCCGGCGTCTGCGCGCTGGTGGCCGGCAAACAGGTCGCCTTGTTTTATCTGACCAAAATCCGGGAAGTGTATGCGGTCGCCAATTTTGATCCGATCGGCAAGGCCAATGTCCTGTCGCGCGGCATGGTCGGCGACCTGGGCGGCGAGCCGATGCTGGCCTCGCCGCTGTACAAGCAGCATTACAGCCTGAGAACTGGCGCCTGTTTCGAGTACGGCCATATCAAGATCGCCACTTACCCCGTGCGGATCGACAACAACCGCGTGGCGGTGAAACTGGCGGCCGGGTAGGCCGTGAAACAGGCATTAGTGTTGGACGGAAAGCATTTGGAGCCAATATGAAAAAACAACGCTTAGTGGTAATCGGCAACGGTATGGCCGGAATACGCACGGTGGAGGAATTGCTGCTGTCGGCGCCGGATCAATACGACATCACGGTGTTCGGCGCCGAGCCTTACGGTAATTACAACCGCGTCATGCTGTCGTCGGTGCTGTCCGGCGAGCGGAGCCTGCCGGAGATCGTCACGCATGACCGGCAATGGTATGCCGACCATGGCATTCGCCTGCATGCCGGCCCAAGCAAGGCCGTGGTGCGCATCGAGCGCGGCCTGCGCAAAGTGTTCGCCCAGGACGGCACTACGGCCGAATACGATCGCCTGCTGATCGCTACCGGCTCGAAGCCGGTGGTGCCGGAGATCCCCGGCACCGGTCTGGACGGCGTGATCAGTTTTCGCGATATTTTCGACGTCAACACCATGCTGGAATACAGCAAAAAGCATAAAAAGGCCGTGGTGCTGGGCGGCGGGCTGCTGGGGCTGGAGGCCGCCAACGGCCTGGCGGTACAAGGCATGCAGGTGACGGTGATTCACAACACCGATGTGCTGCTCAACCGGCAAATGGACCGGCAGGCCGGGGAAATGCTGCAAGCGGCGCTGGAGCGGCGGGGCTTGCAGTTTAAAATGGCGGCCCAGGTCGAGGCGTTGATAGGCGACGATGCCCGTCATGTCCGCGCTGTGCGCTTCGCCGACGGCAGCGAGCTGGAATGCGATCTGTTCGTGCTGGCGATCGGCGTACGGCCCAATATCGCTTTGGCCAGACAGGCCGGGCTTTATTGCGAACGCGGCATCGTGGTCAACGACACGCTGCAAAGCTACGACCCCTGCATTTACGCGGTAGGCGAGTGCATCCAGCATCGCGGCGCCACGTTCGGCCTGGTCGCGCCGCTGTTCGAGCAGGCCAAGGTCTGCGCCAATCATCTCAGCGGCCACGGCGTGGCCGAATACATTAATTTACCGACCTCCACCAAACTCAAGGTAACCGGCATCAAGCTGTTCTCCGTGGGCGACATCCATGACGACGAACGGCATTGCGAAACCATCCGTTTCAACGATCCGTCCTCGGGCATCTACAAGAAGCTGGTAATCCGGGAGAACAAGCTGCGCGGCGCGGTCTTGTACGAGGATACGGGCGACGGCAACTGGTACCAGGAATTGCTGGAACAGGGGACCGACATTTCGGGCATCAGGGAGCAACTGATTTTCGGCCAGGGGTTTATTGCGAACGGTCGGGCCTGCGGCGCTGGAGGCCACGGGCCTGGAGCCACTCAACTTAACTGACTGTTCAGGATGAATAGTGACGGAGTCATTATGAATACATACGTAAAGACGACTTGCCCTTACTGCGGCGTGGGCTGCGGCATCGAGGCCGGCGTGGACGAGGCCGGGCATGCGCTGAACATCCGGGGCGACAAGACGCATCCGGCCAACTTCGGCCGTCTGTGCTCGAAGGGCTCGGCGCTGGGCGATACGGTGGGGCTGCACGGCCGCTTGCTGCAGCCCCAAGTCCACGGCCGGCAAAGCAGTTGGACGGAAGCGCTGGACCGGGTCGCCAAGTCGTTTCGCGACACCATCGCCGAACACGGCGCCGATGCCGTGGCTATTTACGCCTCGGGACAGCTGTTGACCGAGGACTATTATGTCGCCAACAAGCTCATGAAAGGCTTCATCGGCAGTGCCAATATCGACACCAACAGCCGTCTGTGCATGTCCTCGTCGGTATCCGGGCACAAACGCGCGTTCGGCGCCGATATTGTCCCCGGCTGCTATGAGGATCTTGAGCTGGCCGAGATGATCGTGCTGGTCGGCTCTAACGCCGCCTGGTGCCATCCGGTGATTTTTCAGCGCATCCGGGCCGCCAAAGCCGCGAACCCGCAATTGAAGATCGTCGTCATCGACCCGCGTAGAACCGGCAGCTGCGATATCGCCGACCTGCATCTGCCGATCGCCGGCGGCAGCGATGCCTGGCTGTTCAATGGCCTGCTGCATTATTTGCAGCAACAGGACGCCATCGACCGGCGTTATATCGAAGCGCATGCCGAAGGCTTCATGGACGCCTTCAGGGCGGCCGGCAGTTCATCGATCGAACAGGTCGCCGAAATCTGCCGCCTGCCCGCGGAGGACCTGCGGATTTTCTACCGCTGGTTCGCTGGGCATCATAAAGTGATAAGCCTTTACAGCCAGGGCGTCAATCAGTCCTCGTCCGGCACCGACAAGGTCAACAGTCTCATCAACTGTCATCTGGCCACGGGCCGGATCGGCAAGCCGGGCATGGGGCCGTTTTCACTGACCGGCCAGCCCAATGCCATGGGCGGGCGCGAGGTCGGCGGCCTGGCGAATCAGTTGGCCGCGCACATGGATTTTTCCAATCCCGCCGACATCGACAGGGTGGCGCGTTTCTGGGGAAGCCGGACGATCGCCGACAAGCCCGGCCTGCCGGCGATCGAGCTGTTCGATGCGATTTACGACGGCAAGGTCAAGGCGGTCTGGATCATGGGCACCAATCCGGTGGTCAGCCTGCCCAATGCCGACAAGGTCAGGCAGGCGCTGCGGCAATGCCCGTTCGTGGCCGTTTCCGACTGCATCGCCGACACCGACACCGCGAAGCTGGCGCACGTGCTGCTGCCGGCGCGGGGCTGGAGCGAGAAGAACGGCACGGTCACCAATTCCGAGCGGCGCATTTCCCGGCAGCGGGCGTTGTTCGCGCCGGCGGGCGATGCCAGGCCCGACTGGTGGATCATCACCCAGGTGGCGCGGCGCCTCGGTTTCGAACAAGCCTTTCCCTATGAGAGTCCGGTCGAGATTTTCCGCGAGCATGCGGCGCTGTCGGGCTTTGAGAACGACGAAGCGCATGGCCTGCGCGATTTCGACATTTCCGCCTTCGCCGAGATTAGTGCCTCGGATTATGACGGCCTGCGGCCGACGCAGTGGCCGGTGAACCGGGCCAACCCGCAGGGGCGGGCCAGGCTGTTCGAGGGCGGCGGCTTTTTCACCGCGTCGGGCAAAGCGCGATTTGTCGCCATCATGCCCAGGCCGCCGGCCAACGCGCCGGACAAGGATTATCCCCTGGTGCTGAACACCGGCCGCCTGCGCGATCAATGGCACACCATGACCCGCACGGCTCTCTCCGCCAAATTGAACCAGCACAAGCCGGAACCCTTCGTCGATGTGCATCCGCTGGATGCCGAGCGTTACGGCTTGTCGCCGGACGGCTTGGCGCGGCTTGAAAGCGCCTGGGGCTCGATGATTGCGCGCGTCCAGGTTACGTCCGACCAGCGGCCGGGCAGTCTGTTCGTGCCGATGCACTGGTCGGAGCAATTCGCCAGCCGCGGCCGCATGGGGGCGCTGGTCAATCCGGCCGTCGATCCCATTTCCCGGCAGCCGGAAAGCAAGCACACGCCGGTGCGCGTCGCGCCCTATCGGGCCGCCTGGCATGGCTTTATCCTGTTGCGGCGCGAGCTGGCCTTCAACGATGTCGAGTATTGGGTAAAAAGCAAGGGCGAGTCTTTCTATCGTTACGAACTGGCCGGGGAAACGCTGCCGCCAGACTGGCCGGATTGGGCGAGAGCCAGGCTCGGCGGCAGCGGGCCGGCTTCCTGCTGGCAGGAATATCACGATTCCGGCCTGGGGCAGTATCGGGCGGCGCAAATCATCGACGACAGACTGGAAAGCGTGCTGGTCGTATCGCCCCGCCACAATCTGCCCGAGCGCAACTGGCTGGCCGGCCTGTTCAACAAGGGTTCGCTGGAACAATCGGACCGGAAAGCCTTATTGACCGGCATGCCTCCCCAAGGCGCGCCGGATTGCGGCAACATCATCTGCGTCTGCTTCAATGTCGGCGAGAAAACCATCCGGTCCGCCATTCAGGACCAGGGCCTGAAAACGGTCCGGGACATCGGCGCCTGTCTGAAGGCTGGCACCAACTGCGGTTCCTGCCTGCCCGAGATTAAAGCGCTTTTGTAGCGATATTTTCGCAACCATCAGGCCAATAACGATTAAAATGATCCATCTTATCCCGTTATCCAATGAAGGAAAAAAATGAGTATTAAATCGAGCTTATTGAAAATATTGATAAAACTGACGCCCAATATAGTAATTATCTGGATCTCGAACATAATTCTTAAAGGCATCGCCGAATTAACGGAATTTAATTTTGACGTCGATTCACGAAAAATCTACGTGCAAACGAGGCTCTACGGTGAAGAAGGCACGATTGCGGTTCATCTGGAAGATTTTGCCGTTTTTCACGACGGGGAAGCCTATAGATTTATCATTCACCATGCACAATCGGACCGTCCCTGGCTGAATAATTTATTGGCCCGATTCATAGGAAAGGCCTGGAAAATTCCCGCGATACCTCAGCTTGCGTCTCAACTGGATGTTGCGGCGGAGCTGTTCAAAGCCAAGCCTCCCGCACTGGAAAAGGCTGATTGAGAGTGTTCCGCCCGGCTGTCATGCCGGCTGCTGGGAATGAAGGGATAATGGCTTGATAAGTAATTGTACGTATTCACAATCGCTGCGTTGATGCCTATTCTTGCACCATCCGGATAAAGAACAAACAATAAAAATGCTTTGCTTTAACCGTCGATATAAAACGCATGCAGTGTTTGTCAGAGTTGAGGAGCTCTGGCTATCATCATCTCATTGGTTTTAGTCGGTTTGAATATCCGCATGCTTATCCGGATTCTTATTTCTACAGTTCGTTGGGTCTACTTTCATAACTGTATTTCGGGAGAATAAAGGGATTTCATTCTCCCATTTTTCAGTGTCCTGACTAGTATTTTAGCTGTGCGCTAAAGCGCTTTGATACTGGAATTCCCATGACGATACCCGCTGAATCATCCGTTATCTCTTTTCCGCCGTAATGCATCCGCGCTTCATAGTCCGCTGTTTCCTGATCGTAATCGCCTTCTGTGCGCAAGCGAAAGCTGCCGAAGAGGTCAGTGACTTATTCAGTCAAATCCGGTCGCTGCAGGATCGGCTGCATATTCAAATAACCGGACTGGAGAAACTGGGCGATGAGCCGGAAGCCAGGGTCAGCGGCAGTCTTGAACAGCAGCTCCAGCAGGCTTTAGCCTCCTACAATCACATCGTCAGCCGGAACGCCAAAGGCCAGATCGAGCAGGTCGTTATTCTCAATAAAAAGCAAAAAACCGATGACCGCATCGTTTTGCCGACGCGTTACCAAGACGGACATTTTCTGATTTCCGTTTCCGTCTCGGGCAACGGTTCTTTATGGCAGACGCTGGACTTGATGATCGACACCGGCGCGGATGTCATCGTGCTGCCGGAATCCATGATCGATGATCTGGGCATGGCCGAGGACAAATTAATCCATCAGGAGATGCAAACGGCGAATGGTAAAGTGATCGCCAAAGTCGGCACATTGCAGGAAGTCAGAATGGCGGGAGAAATCCTGGAAAATGTAGATGTCGCGTTTATTGACGACCGGCTGTTAGGGAAAGACGGCTTGTTGGGGATGAGCGCATTAGGGCGATACAAGCTGGTCATCGATGACCAATCCAAGTTGATCACTCTGTTTAAAAAATAAAAAGGTCAATTATGGAGCGGCGTTGATGAGCCTCTTGCGGGAGCGAATTTAAAGCAAGGCAATGATGGATTGTCAAATCCTAAGTAATGTTGCTTAAGTGTTTGTACCACTTTAATGCCGAGTAAAAATAAAGAACAATGACTTCAAGGTCAATTGCACGAAACACAAGCGCTGCTAAAACCGGCAGCTAGAGCTTCTAGTGAAAAAACGCGATGTCGGGGCATTCCAGTATTGTTAAGCCATCCTTCGTGCTTTTTCAATTTGGGTATGGAGAGAATTGCCCGATTTTCATCGAATTCATAAACGGAAATACGTTAGTTGCTTATCTAAGGTCTTTTAATGATTATGGCTATCAGATTTGCAAGAAGGGAAGCCGGAAATAGCGCTTTTTGAAAGCCAGCTTGGAAAGGCTGAATGTTCATAAACCAGGGTTGATGCTAATCAACCGGCGCAGCTTGACTGACGAGTTGTTGATGTGGACCAGGCAGTGATCATGATTGGTCGTTTGCTGTAAACAACAAGGAGATTGAGCAATGAATGAGCAAATTCAGATAATCGATAGGGCAAGAGCGCATCTGATTCAAAGCGCGGCGACCAAACACAGGATTGCCGAGGAATGCATCGGCTCCATAGTGAGCGCGGCTCAATTAATAGCGGATTCGTTCAAGGCCGGGGAAAAACTGCTGTTGTGCGGTAACGGCGGAAGCGCCGCGGACTGCCAGCATATCGCGGCCGAGTTTACCAGCACGCTGACGCAGGATTTCAGGCGCCCGGGGCTGAAGGCCATCGCTTTGACGACAGATACGTCTTTTTTAACGGCCTATTCGAACGACTTCGGTTTCGAAGGCATTTTCGCCAGACAAGTGGAAACCTTAGGCGTTCCGGGCGACATCCTTGTCGGCATCAGTACCAGCGGCAATTCCAGGAACGTGATAATGGCCGTGGAGGCCGCGAGAAAAAACAATATGCGGACCATAGGCCTCACAGGAAGCGGCGGCCGGCTTCTCGACATGATGGATATCGTGATTTCGGTCCCCAGCAAGAGTACCCAGCATATCCAGGAGGCGCACATTACGATCGGCCATATATTGTGTGACTTGGTGGAATGTTATCTTTTCGACGGAAAATAGGAGGGCGCGCCAATGATCATGAGCAGAACACCCTTTCGGATTTCCTTCTTTGGCGGCGGCACCGATTATCCCTCGTGGTATCGGCAATATGGCGGGAGCGTACTGGTCACCACGATAGATAAATACTGTTACCTGGCCTGCCGCTATTACCCGCCTTTTTTCGATCACAGTTTTCGTATTTCCTATATCAAGAGCGAAAACTGCCAATCCATCGATGAGATATCCCATCCTGCCGTGAAAGGGGTGCTGCAGTATCTCGATTGGGATCGCGGGCTCGAAATCCATCATGTTGGCGATCTTCCCGCGCGCGGAGGCATGGGGTCGAGCTCCACTTTTACCGTCGGCCTTCTGCACGCGCTGTACGGGCTGAAAGGCAAGATGCCCAGTAAGCAGCAATTGGCGATGGAGAGCATTCACATCGAGCAGAATATCCTCCGGGAAACCGTCGGATCACAGGATCAGACCTCGGCCGCTTACGGCGGCTTGAACCACATAATATTCTCTTCCAACGGCGAGATCTCCGTAAGGCCGCTAACCCTTTCGGTTGGGCGAACCCAGGAACTGGAATCGAATCTGATGCTTTTTTATACGGGAATCAAGCGTACTGCATCGGATGTCGCGCAAAGCTATGTCAACAATATCGAGGAAAAAAGCCAGCTCATGCATGCGCTGACCGCCATGGTCAACGAAGGCATTTCGATTTTGCACAGCGAGCAGGATATTGCGGAGTTCGGCAAATTGCTCAATGAGGCGTGGAAGATCAAGCGCGGATTCAGCGCCAAAGTCACGAATACGCATGTCGATGAGATGTACGAGCAGGCGATTTCGGCGGGCGCGCTTGGCGGGAAAATCCTGGGAGCCGGCGGCGGGGGATTCATGATGCTGTTCGTTCCGCCGTATCGCCAAAGACAAGTGCGTGAAAAATTAAACCATTTCATTCATGTCCCTTTTAAATTCGAATCCTCGGGCAGCCAGATAATTTTTTATGATTCGGAGCAGGATTTCTCCGTGTCGGAAAAGGAACGCAGATCGCTGCCGATACAGCAGTTCCGGGAGCACGATTCGGTTCGACCGTAGAGCAAGTATTGCCGCGCCCGGTTTATGTCCGAAACATAATGATTCTGTTCAAGGAGAAATACCGTTGAAAGTTTCCTTGCTTACCGGAGGGGGCGATAAGCCATACGCGCTGGGCTTGCTGGAGGCCCTGGTAGCGAAAGGCATCACTGTCGACTTCATCGGCAGCGATGATCTGGGCACCGCCGGGATTGTGCATCATGCGAACGTTAATTTTTTGAATCTGCGCGGGAATCAGAACCCCGGCGTGCCCGTCTGGAAAAAGTGCGCCCGCGTATCAAGATATTATTTTCGGCTTCTGCGGTATGCGGCTACCACCGACTCGAGCGTATTCCATATTCTGTGGACGAACAGATTCCCACTGCTGGACCGGGTGCTGCTGAATTTATATTACAAGCTCCTGGGTAAAAAACTGATCCTGACCGCGCACAATGTCAACGAGAAGGAAAGGGATGGCGGTGACGGCATTTTTAACAGGTTCACCCTGAGGGCTTTGTACACTCTGGTGGATCATATTTTCGTCCATACCCATAAAATGAAAGTCCAGTTGAGTGAAGAATTCAACATAAAAGACGGAAAAGTCAGCATCATCCCGTTCGGAATCAACAACACGATACCCTGTTCCGAACTGACGAAACTGGAGGCGAGAGGCAGGCTCAAGCTGGACGAGCGCCACAAAGTCATGCTTTTTTTTGGAAATATCGCTCCTTATAAAGGTTTGGATAGCGCGATAGACGCTTTGGAACGCGTGAAAACCAAGGACGATAGTTACCGGTTGGTGATAGCGGGCCCGGTAAAGGGCAATCAGGACTATTGGGATGCAATCGAGCGCGCCATAGAGGATCGCAATCTCGGCGAGAACGTAATAAGGATGATCGAATACATACCCGACGAGGTTGTGGAAGTTTACTTCAAGGCCGCGGACGTTTTGATTTTGCCCTACAAATTTATCTACCAAAGCGGCGTTCTTTTTCTGTCATACAGCTTTGGGCTTCCGGTGATCGCAACGGATGTCGGCTCGCTCAGGGAGGATATTCTGGAAGGCGCGACGGGCATGGTATGCCGCGCTGCCGATAGCGTTGATCTGGCCAATACCATTGACAGTTATTTCGGCAGCAAGCTCTTCAGGAACCTGGAAAGCGCCAGGATAGACATTCAAGCTTATGGGAACAGCAATTACTCCTGGCAAGAAGTCGTAAATATCATTCATCCCGTATACGACTCCATGACGAGGTAGTGTCTCATGCCTGCATAAGCGGAGAAACTTAATTCAGGATTATCGGCCGCTAATGGAAAAGTCTATGTAAGGCTAGCCCGGCGCGTTTTTATTGGGTTAATACACCCGTGCAATATATGTCCTTCCTAATAAACGTAATCAGTGAATCAACAGTGATAAAACAAAACAAGGTGAACAACGCTATCTTTTTGTGAACATGAAATCCCCGGCATCGCACTGAAACGGCTTGCAACTTGAAAGCCCGGACTCGCGAAATCTCCTTCGTGATAACTTGCCGATATTGTCCGGCATTTTTTTTGCGCCTGCGGTGTGTCCCGGAATGATGGTGAAACCAGAGGAATTCATACTGATAACCAGGAGAAAATAACACAGCCCCAGCTTGAGATATTAATCAATACAATTTGCCATTGATGGCATGACTTTTTGTCCACATTTAAAAACTACCCATATCAATTGGGTGAGGAGAATTGGTTGTGGAAAGAAATGACATGAACAGCAAGGCGTCTTGGTACGACGATATCTATAAAAAACATAAGACTGGTGAGAAAGAGTGCGACATCTCCGTAAATAATATGTTGAAGGCGAGGTTGCTCGTGGAGCGGATATGGAGATCCTTCGATCTTGGCCCGATGGAAGATGAAACCTCTGTCCTCGATCTTGGGTGCGGTCTTGGGTTTGTTTCCGAGGCATTCAGAGAGGCAGGCGGAAAGGTACTGGGTATAGATATGTCCAGCGTGGCTATCGAGTCCGCCAGACTATCATTCCCGTCAGTGGAATATGAATGCACTTCATTTGAGGAAGTCATTTGCGGGCAGCGTAAATTCGACATCATTTGGGCGTTGGATTTTTCCGTGCTCAATACCGATGACATGGAGGCCATTGGCAATAATTTCATTCGGCCATGCCTTAATATCCTGAAAGACGGCGGCATCCTGATAATTGGCTGGCATACAAATCTTACAGGCAAGCGTATCGGCAACTGGGTTCATTGGGATAACGCTTTAATCAGGAACTTAAAGGAAAACTTTCGTTTATTGGGCCCTCAAGTCGTGAGGTTCAAATCGGCATTTCTGAACAGGACAGTTCTACATGGATATCAGCTCATAGGAAAGTATGGGATTTCGAATTTTACGAAATCAATACCTTTGTATTTGCTTTTAAGAAAATCATCAATTGACAGACATGCGTATATATAGAAGCCGTCGTCAATTTAAGAACATTAAGCACGCGCAAACTTAGGCGGAAAATAGAGAACATTATGCCACCATCCATTGCTCTTCTATTGTGCGGCATGTTTATTCTTGTCGCGATCCTGATTGATTATCGCAGGGAACCGAATGTTTCGGGCGCCCTTTGGGTGCCTTTGATCTGGCTGGCGATAGTGGCGTCGAGGCCCGTCGGCGAGTGGGTCAATCCCCGCGGCGAGCTAAGCCTGCATCCGGAAGAAGGAAGCGCCATTGATCAAGTTTCCCTGATCGCGCTGATATGTCTTGCCGCATACATATTGCAGAAGCGGAATTTCCGCCTGACCCAGTGGTGGAGCGGTAATGTCTGGCTTTTCCTGTTCCTGTTGTATTGCGGAATCAGCATAGTCTGGTCGGATTTTCCCTGGGTGGCCTTCAAGCGATGGATCAGAGCCGTCGGCAGCCTGATGATGATTTTTGTCGTGCTGTCGGAAACCAACCCGGTTGCGGCTTTAGGGGCGCTGGTCAGGCGATGCACTTATGCGCTCATTCCTTTGTCCTTGGTGCTTATCAAGTATTACCGGCACATGGCGGTTGAATACAATGTCTGGACAGGACAGGAATACCTCGCCGGCGCCACGACCGACAAGAATGCGCTTGGCCGGTTATGCCTGGTCGCCGGACTGTTCCTTTTTTGGGACCTGATCAAGACGCGGCATCATGAGAACCGCGGCATCTGGAAGCTCAACAGATACCTTAACATGGTTTTATTGGTAATGGTGCTATGGCTTTTGCTGAAATCCCATAGCTCGACTTCGCTCGGTTCGATGATCGTCGGCATTTCCCTGGTCATCGGGCTCGGTTTTTCGTTCATTAAAACCAAAGTAAGATACCTTGGCACTTTCGTGGTTGTATCGATCCTGACGATTTTCATTCTCGATCAGGTATTTGGCTTGACGGAATTCGTGGTGACAAAGGTTCTGGGCCGCAATATGACGTTTACCGACAGAAGCTTCGTCTGGAAGGATCTGCTGGCGATGGATACAAATCCGCTCTGGGGCGTGGGCTATGACAGCTTCTGGCTAGGGGACAGATTGAAGTATTTTTCATACAAGCACCAGGTTAACGAGGCCCATAACGGCTATCTGGAGGTTTATCTCGAACTGGGTATGATAGGATTGTTTTTGCTTGGCGGATTTTTGATCAATACCTTTTACAATGCCAAACGGTCGCTCATGGTTGACTTCGATTTTGGAAGGCTGCGATTGGCGTTATTGTTTATTTTTCTGCTCTACAATGTGACCGAAAGCGCATATAAGGCATCGACCCTGATGTTTTTCGTGCTCATGCTGCTTGCCATCGATATCCCCGGCCAATTACAGCTTCAGAATTCCGCAAATGCGGCGGCCAAGCCCGCGCCGCCGATGAGCAAGCCCAGGCGTGTAGCCTGGCGTTATAAGAACAGCCAAGAGAAGCCCGCCCGAGGAACCCGGAAGGCTGCGATGGGCCGGGAGTCATGAACAAGGCAGGCCGCATGACGGACTCCAGGGCAATATGTAAGATCACTTAAGTATTCGCACCCATTGTAGGGGTGAGCATGAACAAGAATAATAATGACCTAATCAAGCATGCAAAATATAACTAAGGATAAGACGAGAAATAACTTCCCTGAATTTTCAAGTGTGGGGGCGACTTTATTTATGCCCTTTGGGTAGTCGCCCAGGGCGAATTAATTCGCCCCTACAAAGGCCATGTTGAATGAAAATCGGTTTCATAATCTGCCAGCCAGTGCGGCTGGCAGGGATAAAAAAACGGCACGTGCATAACATCAGTAACTGAATCGTAACTTTATAAAACGGAGCCTTGCTGTCATGTCAAGGCTGTCCTCAATCAAGCCCCGGATATTTTGGTTGGAAGCTATGATGAATGCAGAACATCAGAATCTACAGGCTGAAAGAATTTTAGTGACCGGTTCGAATGGATTCATCGGCACCAAAGTCGTCGAAACCCTGCTCGCGAACGGATTTATGAAGCTGCGTTGTTTCGTGCGTCCCTCCAGCCAGATCGGGCGCCTGGAAGATGTTTTACGCCGATACCCGGCAGGGGGAGAGGTGGAGCTGGTTTCCGGCGATCTCCTCTCGCGGGATGACTGCGCGAGAGCCGCCCAAGGCGTCTCGATCGTTTATCACCTTGCCGCGGGCTCGGATAAATCGTTCGCCGGCGCCTTCATGAACTCGGCCCTGGCCACCCGGAACCTGGTGGAGGCTTTCCTGGAACACGGGCGCCCCAGGCGTTTCGTGAACGTCAGTTCGTTCGCCGTCTACTCGAACCTGCATATGAAGCGGGGAGACTGCCTCGACGAGAACTGCCCGTTGGAAGATGCGCCGCAGGCGCGATATGACGCGTATGGTTTCGGCAAGCTCAAGCAGGAGGAAATCGTCAGGGAATACGGAAACACATCGGGACTGCCTTACGTGATTTTGCGGCCGGGAACCGTGTTCGGGCCTGGCAAGAAGAATCTGAGCGGGCGCGTGGGGATCGATACGTTCGGTTTCTTCATGCTCATGGGCGGATCGAATCCGCTGCCGCTGACTTATGTCGACAACTGCGCGGAAGCGATTGTGCTGGCAGGGCTGGAAAAAGGCGTGGAAGGCGAGACATTCAACGTCGTGGACGATGAACTGCTTACCGGCCGGCAATTCCTGTCCGCGTACAAGAAGCGGGTGAAGCGCTTCTTTTCAGTCTGGATTCCTTATCCGCTGGCCTATGGTTTATGCGCGTTGTGGGAAAAATATTCCGCATGGTCGAAAGGGCAGTTGCCCCCCGTCTTCAACCGGCGCCGATGCGCCGCGGAGTGGAAAGAGAACCGCTTCCCTAATGTAAAAATCCGCCGGATGCTGGGCTGGAAGCCGCGAGTCAGCCTCGACGAGGCCATGACTTCTTTTTTGAGCCAGTTTGAACCAGGGAGTAAATAGACCATGCTTCGTGTCGCAATAGTTGGCTGTGGAAAGATCGCCGATCAGCATATGCAGGCAATCCAGCGAATCCCCGATTGCCGGATCGTGGCCTTGTGCGACCGGGAGCTGCTGATGGCCCGGCAGCTTGGGGAGCGCCTGGGCGTTTCGGAATGCTTTTCCGATCCGTCGGAAATGCTGAAGTCGGCCTCGCCGGATGTCGTCCACATCACGACGCCGCCCCAGAGTCACTTTTCGCTCGCTCAGCAATGTCTCGAATCGGGAAGCCATGTGTATCTGGAAAAACCCTTCACGGTCACGGCCCGGGAGGCCGAATCACTGATTCGGCTGGCCGAAGCGAACCATCTGAAAATGACTGTCGGCCATAATTTGCAGTTTACCCTCGAGATGCTGCGGATGCGCCGGCTGCTGAAGGAAGAATTCCTCGGCGGCAAGCCCGTCCATGTGGAAAGCCACTGGACCTATGATCTGGGGGATACCAGCTATGTCGGGCCGGTGCTTGGCAGCCGCAGTCACTGGGTGCGGCAGTTGCCTGGGCAATTGCTGCATAACATCGTCAGTCATGGCATTGCCAAGCTGTCCGAGTTTCTCGCCGACGATATAACGGAAATCCTGGCCAGCGCCCATCAGAGTCCGCAAATGCAGGCCATGGGCGGCGAGGAAGTCCTGGACGAGCTGCGGGTTCACATCCGGGACAAAACCGGGACAACGGCGTATTTCTGCTTCTCCACGCAGATCAAGCCGGGCCTGAACCATTTGCTGATCTGCGGCCCCCAAAACTCGATCAGGGTGGATCACGGCAGCGGAGCCGTTATCCGAAGCAGGAACCGGGGCTTCAAAAGCTATCTGACTTTCTTCGTGCCCCCGCTGCTGGGCGCCTGGGAACAGTTAACGAATGCGGGGCGCAATTTTGCTGATTTTCTAAGGGGCAAGCTCTATCAGGACTTTGGAATGACCGAATTGATCGGCAGATTCTATGACAGCATTCAAACGGAAGCCCCGCCTCCCATCCCTTACCGGGAAATCCTCCTGACGGCGCGGATCATGGATGAGATATTCGCTCAGATCTACGGCGACAGAAAAGCAAGCGGGCAGCTGGAGCGGATACAAGGTTGAAAATTCAATCATGGGATTTGGCTGGAACACGGCCTTTGAAGGCCTAAGGCGGAAAGCCATTTTCTCATGACGATGCGATAGGAGTAGTGCGATGTCTTTAGTATCAATTTTAATACCGGCCTATAACGCGGAGAGATGGATTGCCGAGACCATCAATTCAGCCCTGAACCAGACCTGGAGCCAAAAGGAAATCATCATTGTCGACGACGGCTCGAGAGATGCCACGCTTCAGATCGCGAAACGCTTCGAATCCGGGCTCGTCAAGGTGGTGGCGCAGGAAAACAGCGGAGCCAGCACCGCCAGGAATAAAGCCCTGGCATTCGCCCAGGGCGACTATATCCAGTGGCTGGATGCCGATGATTTATTGGCCCCCGACAAGATTGCGCTGCAGATGGCCCGGAGGGAAACCGAACCCGGCGGGCGGGTGCTGTACTCATCGGCGTGGGCGCCGTTTTACATCCGGCCCGAATGGGCGAAATTCCGCCCCAACGCGCTGTGGACCGATCTGCAGCCCGTGGACTGGCTCCTGAGAAAATTCGAGCAGGGCATATGGATGAATACCGCGACATGGCTTGTGAGCCGGGAATTGACGGAAGCTTCGGGACCGTGGAACGAGCAGCTCTCCCTGGACGATGACGGCGAGTATTTCTCGCGGGTTGTCGCGGCGAGCGAGTGCGTGAAATTTGTCGAAAACTCGATCGTTTACTACAGGCAGAGCAATATCGGGAGCTTGAGCAGAACCGTGTCGGAAAAGGCCTGCATCTCCATGTACCTGTCGCTTTATCTCTGCATCAGCCATCTGCGCAACCTCGAAGACAGCGACAGGACGCGGGCCGCCTGCGTCAGCTTTCTCCAGGGGCGGCTCAATTACTTTTATCCCGAGCGGGAAGACCTGCTGCGCCAGATCCGCGCGCTAGCCAGGGAGCTGGGAGGCGATCTCGAGCCTTTCCGGCTGAACTGGAAGTACCTGCCGGTCAAGGCGCTTTTCGGCTGGAAGGCGGCCAAGCAGCTGAGCGCCATCGAGTCGAACATGAGAATACGGGCCCATGTCCAGTACGAGAAATTGCTCATGGCGTCTTCAGGCAAGCAGCGGCGAGTGACTTCGAATTAAGCTTACCGGCAGTGAAACCTGCTGTTTTTTTGATGTCCGAACAAGGCACTTTTATGAATGCACAATCAGCCGATAAGATCAGTTCGGCTCTTGACCAGTTTATCGCCTGGCTGGACGGCTATGGCGAGACATCGTACGACCATCAGAGCTTCTTCGCCGGCCCCGTGGGCGGCAGGGCCAAGGCGCTGTACTATCGAAAACCGGCACTGGGCACCATGGCCGTTGCGCCGATTATTTTCTGCGAAGCCTTCATTCCCTCGGCGCGGCGGCTTTTTTGGCGCAAGCAGCGCTTTCCGATCGCCGACGCCCACTATGCCATGGGTTTTGCATTGCTGGCGCGCTTGACCGGGGAAGAAAAATATTATGAGCGCGCGGTCCACTTCCTGAACATCCTCGAAGAGACGAGGAGCCCGGGCTACAAGCACTTCGGCTGGGGCTATCCGTTCGATTGGGTCACGCGAACCGGGGTGATGGAAGCCGGCACACCGCTCATCACGACAACCCCTTACGTCTATGAGGCCTTCTCCTACGTACACGAGATGGACCCTCGGGACCGGTGGCTCGAGGCCATGTATTCCGCGGCGGAGCATGCGGCCAACGATATCAAGGACAGGGAAATAGCCGCGGACTCCGCCACGGCAGGGTACAACCCGCTCGATTCGGAAGGCGGGGTGATCAACGCAAGCGCATACCGGGCTTTTTTACTGATGAGTGCTGCGATCCAGTTCGGGCGCGACGATTATCGGCGCATTGCCGAACGCAACCTCAACTTCGTCCTTGGCGCTCAGCAGCCAAATGGCGCCTGGTACTACTCCATCGACGGCGTCAGGGATTTCGTCGACCACTTTCACACCTGCTTCGTTCTCAAGGCCCTCGCCAAGATCGAGCAATTGACCGGCCACGAAGGCTGCCGCAAGGCGATCAGGGCAGGCACGGATTACTACGTCCGCCATCTGTTCAACGAACGCGGCCTGCCGAAACCGTTTTCCCGCGCGCCCCGGCTGACAGTGTATCGCCAGGAGCTGTATGACTACGCCGAATGCATCAATCTCGGCGTTTTGCTGAAAGGCCAGTCCGCTGAACTCGACGAGCGGGTGCAGGCTAGCCTGGATGACCTGCTGAACCATTGGCAGAAGCCGGACGGTTCCTTTCGGGCGAGGCGGCTCCTGCTGGGCTGGGATAACGTCCCCATGCACCGCTGGGCGCAGGCGCAGTTATTCAGGAGCCTGTGCTTTTTGCTTTATTCGATGAAGGAAGGCGAGAGGTTGGCCGCATGATTGATTTCCATGACGCTTGAGCGGCCCAGCCGCATTCCGCCGGCATTTATGCCGTATTCCGACTCTTAATCCCAGGATTTGATATGTGTGGCATTTGCGGTCAGTACAATTTCAAGAATCAACAGCCGGTCATACCGGCCAAGGTCAAGACCATGGCCCGGACCCTCATTCCCAGAGGGCCGGATGATGAAGGCTATTTCCTTTCCGGACCGGTCGGCCTGGGCTTCAGGCGCCTGTCGATCATCGATCTGGAAGGCGGGCATCAGCCCATGTCGGATCAGGAGGAATCCGTCTGGGTGGTCTTCAACGGTGAAATCTATAACTTCCCCGAACTGCGCCAGGAGTTGCAAGGGCTCGGCCACATCTTCCGCACGCGCTGCGATACGGAAGTGATCGTCCATGGCTACAAACAGTGGGGCTTGGATGTCTTCAAGCATCTCAACGGCATGTTCGGCCTCGCCATCTGGGACGACAGGCGCAAGCGGCTCATTCTCTCCAGGGATGCCATGGGCATCAAGCTCGTCTATTACCGCGTCGATTCCGGTACCGTTCTGTTCGGGTCGGAGCTCAGGGCGGTTCTCGCCGCGCTGCCGGAGCAGCCTGACGTTGACGTGACGGCCTTGAACCTGTTCCTTCGTTATCGCTACACGCCTTCGCCGATGACGCTTTACCAGGGAATCCGGAAGCTCGCGCCGGGCACGATGGCGGTTTTCGAGAACAAGTCATGGCGCGTGGAGCGTTGGTACCAGGCCAGGCCGCAGCATTTTTCGCCGGCGAAATCGGACGCGGAAGCGAAGGAGGAACTGCTCGATATCTATAAGCGGGCGCTGAAGCGGCACCTCATCAGCGACGTGCCCTTGGGCCTCCTGCTGAGTGGCGGCGTGGACTCCGGGCTCCTGCTCGGCCTGATGAGTCTCTACGGCGATGCCTGGCCCACCTACACGGTAGGGTACGGGAAATCCGCGTACAAGGACGACGAACTGTCCGATGCGTCCGAGACGGCGCGGATCTTTTCCGCCAACAACATATCGGTGGAACTCAGCCGGACGAGCTTCGAACAATCGCTGTCCAAGATAGTGTCCATCCTCGAGGAACCCATCGCCGCGTCATCCATCGTGCCGATGTATTTCGTCTGCGAGCGCGCGCGCCAGGATGTGAAGGTAGCTCTCATGGGGCAGGGGCCGGACGAGCTGTTCGGCGGCTACAACCGCCACCTCGGCGTCCATTACGGCAGTTACTGGAGGCGCATCCCAAGCTGGCTGAGAAAGGGCCTGGAAGCGGGCGTCGCCCGTCTGCCGCGCAACGAAACCCTCAAGCGGGGCGTTTATTCGCTCAGCACTGAAAACCGCATGCAGCGCTATCAGCAGGTGTTCTCGATCATGCCCGGCGACAGCGTCGACGGCCTGTTCAGGGGCGGCGTGCTGCCCGAGAGAGCAGGGGACAGCGTGTTCGATTCCTGGACGGACCTGGCGCCGGAAATGGAAGGCGTCGACGAACTCGGCGGTTTCCAGATCCTGGAGCTCAGATCGTCCCTGCCCGATGAACTGCTCATGTATGCGGATAAGCTTTCCATGGCACACAGCCTTGAAGTGCGGGTGCCTTTCCTCGACCGGGAAATCGTCGAGTATGCCGAGCGGCTGCCGGCGGCTTTCAAGGTCCGGCACGGCCAGAGAAAGTGGCTGCACCGGAAGGTCAGCGAAGGTTTCCTGCCGGAAGCGATTCTGAAAAGAAAGAAACGGGGCTTTGCCGTGAACGTCGTTGACGAATGGTTCCATAATTCCCTGAGCAACAACATGGACGGCCATTTGCTGGACAGCAGTTCACTGATGTTCAGGTTCCTGAGCCCGGAAGCCGTGCGCCGTCTTCTCGAGGATCACCGGTCGGGCAAGTCCGACAATCACAAGATGCTTTTCAGCCTGATCGTTTTCGAGGAATGGCTGCGCTCGAACCAAACGGCTAACTATCATGTCGCGGCATAAGGAGATACAGAACCGGACAATAATCCAATGGTGAGCAGGAGATAAGATTATGTCACTTGAATATGTACTCGTCACACCGGCCCGCAACGAGGCCGATTTCATTGAAAAGACAATCCAGTCGGTCATTGCGCAGACGGTGCCGCCCAAGCGCTGGGTGATCGTAAGCGACGGCTCCACGGACGGCACGGATGACATCGTCAGGAAGTACATGGCCGGCCGGGAATGGCTGGAGCTCATACACCTTCCGGAAAACCAGGAACGCAACTTTGCCGCTAAGGTGCGCGTGTTCAATGCCGGCTTCGAACGGGTTAAGACACTGTCATTCGATGTGATCGGCTGCCTGGATGCCGATATTACTTTCGCTGAAGACTATTTCGCCTATTTGCTGGACAAGTTTGAAAAAATGCCCGATCTCGGCGTGGCCGGCACCCATTACATCGAGGGCGATTTCCATTCATATGACGACAGTTACATGAATATCAACCATGTCAACGGCGGCTGCCAGCTCTTCAGGAAAGCTTGTTTCGAAGACATTGGCGGGTATGTGCCCATCAAGGGAGGCGGGGTCGACTGGGTGGCGGTGACGACGGCGCGCCTGAAAGGCTGGACTACGCGCTCTTTCGCGGACCGGGTGTTTTATCATCATAGGAAAATCGGCACCGCCGGCGGCAACGAGCTTATCTCCCGGTTCAAGTACGGGAAAAAGGACTACTTCCTGGGCGGCCATCCGCTTTGGCAACTTTGCCGGGGATGTTTCCAGATGACCAAAAAGCCTTATCTGGTAGGCGGGATGGCCCTGCTGCTCGGCTATTTCTGGTGCTGGGCGACCCGTTTCGAGAGGCCGGTCTCCGTGGAACTCATGCAGTTCTATCGCAAGGAGCAACTTGAGAGGCTCAGGAGATTGCTGTTTTCGAGGCAGCTGCGCCTTGAACGCTGATTTTTTATGAGCCTTGTGGGAGCGATGCCTACATCGCGACTTGCGGAGGTTGTTAGTCGCGATGATGGCATCGCTCCCACAATCGCTACATCACCGTGCGGAAGGAAATACCCTGACATGAACGAGCCACTTCATATCGTCCTGCGCTGCGCCGAAGCACTGCTGCCCAAAGTCCGCTATGTGTTCGATACCCTCTTCATGGCGCGGGGCGTTCCGGTGCGGTATGCTTCCCAGCCACCCTCGAGCGGCCCCTGGGTCCTATATGGCCCGGCCAAAGAACGCTCATGGCCGTTGCAGCGCTGCCTGGCCATCGCTCATTGCCCGGAGTCCTGGCAATTCCTTGACTGCCATGCCGATGCCGAGGCCGCCGCCTGCGTCGGCGGTCTGACAGCCGTGTTCCCGGCAAGCCGCGCCGGTTTCGAGTCACCGCCGGACATACCTTTCGATGTCGCCGCGAACGCATTTTATTTCCTGAGTTCCTGGCCGGAACGTTTCGGATCGAACAAGGGGCAGACGCGGAGCCTGTTCGCGGACAGCGTGTTCGCGCGCCTGGACGTGCCGCAGGATGTCGTCGATCAGTATCTGGACTGTCTTATGCGCCGGCTGCACGCCCTGCGCGGCCGGTTCGGCGCAGGGGAATGGAACCCGCCCGAATGGCCGCAAGGCGCCGCCTATGCCGTGATACTGTCGCACGATGTCGATTTTCTTCCGGTCAATGCCATCGACGTCGCCATGCAGGGCGCAAAAACCGTACTGCGCCACCTCGTCCGCCAGCGCGATCCGGCCGATGCCTTGCGCGCGGCGGCGGGGCTGGCGCTTGCGCTGATCCGCGGGCGCGATCCGTATGGCTGCGTGCCCGAGATTATCGAACGCGAGAAGGCGCTGGGAACGCGGGCATCGTTCCAGGTGGCCGTCGGCCACAGGCATCCCAACGATGTCAATTACCGGATCGAGGACGATCGGGTCCGCGACTATCTGCGCGCCATCACGGATGCCGGCTTCGACCTCTGCCTGCATGGCAGCTATCGCTCCACCGAGAATCCCGCCTGGTACGCGGAAGAAGCGGCGCTTCTGGCGCGACGCCTCGGCAGGCCGTCGGGTTCGCGCCAGCACTTTCTGTCGTTCGACTATGATGCGTTGTTTGCGGCGCAGGAGAAGGCCGGCATCCGGTACGACATGTCCATGGGGTTTCCGGACCGCACGGGGCCGCGTTCCGGTTTCTCCTATCCTTATTTTCCCTATTGTCTCAAGGAAGACCGTCCCTACGACGTGCTTCAGCTCAACCTGTTCCTGATGGATGTCACGTTGCGGGGCTATCTGGGACTGAAAGGAGCCGGCGCGTGGGAAGTCATCAAGGGCGCGCTCGATGACCTTCGGCGCAAGCGGGGATGCGCCTCCACGGTATGGCATCCCATCGTTTTCGGGGGCGCGCGCGATCCGGGTTACGACCGCTTGTTCTGGGACATGGTCAATTACGCGCGCGAGACGGGCGGCCTCGCGACGGATGGACGAACCATCGATGATTTCTGGCGGCGCCGGGCGACAAATTACTCAAGCTTTCATCAGGCCGGGCAAGCAAAAATCCACCCGCGCACGGGAGGCGAAATGGCGCACGGCGCTGTGGCGTGCGCGGAATACGAAAGCGGTGGCCGCGGAACGGGCATGATGCGCTGAAGGCAATGGCGCCGCTCCATTCAATCAAGAAAGATCAATATGAGATTATCCTATGGCACGAATATTCATGGCGGCTTATACAAATTACCGCCGGGACCCTAGAGTGAAACGTGAGGCGGAGGCATTGGCAGAGGCCGGGCATCGTGTGGTGTTTCTGGCCCGGCGTCAGCAGGGGGAACCGGACCGCGAGGTTATCGAAGGCGTGGAGGTCATCAAGACCGTGGGCCTGAAGCGCAAGTGCACTTCTTTCGGCGAATACATGATCGACTACCTCCTGTTTTTCCTGATGATCTTCACGCATTTGTCGCTGCGTCCGCTACGCTACCAGGCCGTTCATATCAACAACATGCCCGATTTTCTCGTATTCGCGGCCTGCCTGCCGCGCCTGCTCGGGGTTCCGGTGATTCATGACATACACGATTTGATGCCCGAGATCTATATGGAGAAGTTTGCCTCGGGAGAAAGGCACTGGGTCGTCAGAATCATGAAAATGCAGGAACGGTGGGCCGGGAAATTCGCTTCGGCCGTGCTGACCGTCGAGGACCGCCTGAAGGACATTCTCTCCGAACGCGGCATCCCGCGCGGAAAAATCCATGTGCTGATGAATCTGCCGGACGACCGTATTTTCGTAAAACGCGCGCTATTGCCATCCAAGGCTCAAGGCGAACCGTTCGTGATGGTTTACCACGGCACCCTGGCGCGCCGGCTCGGACTGGATATCGCCATAGAAGCCGTCGGCAAGGCCAGAAAAGCCGTGCCTCGCATGGAGCTTCGCATTATCGGGGCGGGCGAGGAGCGGGATCGGCTGATGGTGTTGCGCGACCGGCTTGACCTGCAGGATACGGTAACGTTCAGCGACGGCTTCGTGCCGGTGGAGAAGATCCCCCTGATGATTGCCGACGCGGATGTCGGCCTCATCCCCTTGCGGATCAGCAGCGGCACGGACATCATGCTGCCCACTAAATTGCTCGAGTACGTCACCATGGGGATTCCGTGCATAGCGCCTGAAACGGGCACGATCAGCCGTTATTTCGATGAGGGCATGGTGCAGTTCTTCGAAGCGGAAAACGCCGATTCCCTTGCCGAAGCGATCATCGCGCTTTATCAAGACGGCAATAAGCGAACCGCCCTATCACGCAATGCGACAGAGCGGTTCGCCAATATTTACAACTGGAGCGCGCACAAAAAGACGTACGTCAATCTTGTCGAGCGCCTCCTTGGTATCGCGCCTCTCAACCATACCCCTATGGCAGATTCGCCGTAGGGCGGGTTGAGAGGCGGGATCGGCGTTGCAACACCCTTCGGCGCCTATGGCCTCACCTTCGTCTTCCTACGGAAGTATTCTCAGATTCGTAGGCGGTTCCAGTGCTTTGGCGCCTGTCTGCCCGGTCGTCGTCGATACAGGGATTTCCCTGCCTTCATAGCGTTCCTTGGCCGGTATGGTGCCGGATATCGGGCTCAAGTCCGGGCCTATCGCCGGCCAGGACAAGCCGCCGAAAAACGCGGGCTTAGCCGCCAGATAGAGAGAGCTGGGCAAATTATGATCGGAAATGCCCGGCTCCCAATGGGCTGATTGCGTGGCGTAATCATAATTTCCATGCCTTAGCGCGGTCGCCTTCGATTGGGAATCACTGCTCGTGGAACTGCCATCGGTGGGATAACCCCAGGTGTAGGCATAGGCTTCGCCGCCCGTTCTGGAACCGCCATCTTCATAGCTCGTCCAGTTCTGGTTCGGTTTGCCTAATACATTGCCGACGAAATTGTAATAATGCTGGGCTTTTTCGATATCCACCGCTCTCAGCGCATTGGTGATGGTCTGCGCGGAGCTCTCCCTGATGGAGTGATTCCGGTAGAAGGTATTGTATGAACTTGATCCGTGGGTAAAGTCGGCATGGATTTTGTCCCCGATGTTGCCTTCGAACAGGTTCATATGAGAGTGGGCGCCATGAGGGAACATGTCGGGCGCCAGCCAGTTGCTGCCCTGATAGGAAGCCAGGGAATAATTATAGCCAAAGACGTTCCCCGCGGCGCCTTCCTTGACCACCATGCTGTGCCGCAGATGGTAAAAGATGTTGTTTTCGACGAGGTTGTCTGTCGACCTGTTCGAGGCCACTACGCCATAGGCGAATCCGCCCATGTCATGGTGCATGCCGTCGCTAAAAAAACTGTCTCTGACGGTATTGCGGAAAGAGCGGTCCAGGTCGACATGCCGAAACTGGGCTTTCTTGCTTTCTATGTTCTTGATCCAGGAATACGCGGAGGCCATCATCTTGATATTGGAATAGCCTTCCGTGCCCGTGGGGCTGATGCGTTCAATGGACAGATCTTCAATGCCGGCGTTCGTGGTGAGTTCCGTGCCCTGGTTGAGTTTCCAGACCTGGGGCGTCTGCGCGGCGGCGTAAGCGTGATATAAAGGCGGGTCCACGGTAAGCGTCGATCCGTTAATGCCGGTGATTTTCGTGATCTGGCTTAAGGCCCTGTTGCCGTTATCACGGCTTTCGTCGTCCACATTGATCACTTCGACGCCATCGTTTGTCTGATCGATGACAATATAGTCGCCGACTGACAGGGAGGGTTTGCTTGTGCTGGCGACTGTCAAGGTGGTCGTCCCTTTGGCCGGACTGCCGGATACATTGGTGGCGACAGGCGCTGACGGCCAGTTCCCTATCTGGATGCCATGCCAGTTGGCGTAGGTTTTCAGGTGCGTGGCTTTGGGCCCCGCGCCGCGAAGGACTATGCCTTTGGTGATTGTCAGCTGGGAGTTCAGGCGGTAGGTTCCGGCCGGAATGTATACGACCTGCCCGGCAGGGCATGCGTCAATGGCTTTTTGTATATTGGGTGCGTCATCGTGACTGCCATCGCCTTTGGCGCCGTGATCGGTGACGACATTTGAACAGATTGTCGACCGGGTCGGAATACCCCCCGGCACACCTGGGTTCCAGGTTATTTGTCGCTCTGATGGAATGATTGCTGCGTAAGAGTTAGTGGCTCCGGTCAAAAAAAAAGAGCAAGGAATGACGAGAACCAAAAATAAGTTATTTTTCCCCGTAAGCAGTTTTCTGTGAAACTGTCGAATAATCATTTTTTATTATCTCCAAATTCTTATCGAATTGGTGGGTCGGGCAGGAAAAACTTCAACTCGCGTTGGTTTGAGCTGAAATTTTTCCTGATCCTATATTAAAGCGGTCAAAAGACCGTTGTTTGGTGCTATCAGAAAGCTCTGAGGTTTGTCGGCGGCAATAATTTATCGGTAGAGCCGGTTGAACCCTTTGAGCCGTTTGAGCCAGTCGAACCCGACGCGCCTGTTACCAATGGATGAGGATAGGTATAGGGCTTGTAGTTCGGTTTTTCCGATTCGTGGAAATCCCGGCCTTTCTGGACGTTGGAGCTGTTGCTGCCAACGCGCATTGAGGAATCATTGCCCCATACATAGGCGGCATCCTGTGACTGATTCTTGCCTCGTCCGATCTGGTAGAGGGCCGGATAGCCTGAATCCTCCTCGACGAGTTCGATGGAACCGGCACCGTCATTGTTGGCGCCCGTTTTATGGTTGTTGAAGATGACGCCGCTTCCCGCCCGGATGGCCATGTAATTCGACTGGTTGCCATTCTGTACGACGTTGAACGTGTTTTCGTAAATCTCCCACCATCTCGCGCCTACCATGCCCGCCGTGCCGTGCTGGTCGACCTGGGTCATGTTCAGCGTATTGTGTCTGAACACGGTTCTGGCGCTGTAGTAACTCTGGACTGCGGAAGTTCCCCAGAAATAGGCCGGGCTGCCGCTCGCTCCCGTATTGTTGAAGGTGTTGTCTTCGATGAAAACCATAGTGGGGCCGCCTGGCGTCACATCGTCTTTCCATCCGCTGTCATTCCAGGTGCCGTAGTTATGGATCATTTCGGATGCGCCGCCGCCGCTGAATTCATTGTGGTCGATCAATACCGGGGCGTTGCCTTCCAGCTCAACCAGGATCGCCGTGTTGCCTCCGGAAAATTTGGAGTGGTCCAGCCGCGCCGTGGCGCTTGAAGGCGAGCCATGAAAATAAACCGCTTTGGTTGAGTTGAATTTAAAGTTGGTGATCCGTGTCGTGGTTGAATCATTCTGCGTTACATCCACGGCGCCGGTGATCGTTGAGCCATTGCCGTCGAGAGTAATGCCCTTTGAGCCTGGAATGGTGACTTTGGAATCCCAATTCCCCGAACAGTTCGGGAGTGAAACCGTGTCGCCGGATGAGGCTTTGTCCACGGCGGATTGCACGTCTGACTTGGAGCAGCCCGAGGCGTTGATGGTCGCAGCCTCTGAGTAGTTTGTTACGCCGACTGTTCCCAGTAACAAGAACGCAAAATGGCGGATTTTAAGAGTTGATGTATTCATAAAATTTTTCCTAGCTCTTTTGCGAGAGCTTACTTGTTTTATTACCTACAACGATTAACCATAAAACATCAAAGATGCGCTATTCATGATCATGTTCGCGTAGTCAATTGAAAGTTAAGGTTTTCGTCATGCAGGACAAGGTGCCATCCCTTGATTTTCAGCCTCTTGTTCATGCTGAATCAGGGACAATAGGGCAAAGGCATCAGTTTCTTTACTTAACTGCTGAGTATATGCCGCAAGCCGAGCGGTTTTTGAAGCCGCGTGCACAAATGCCGATCTGCATATTCATAGGTTTGCTTTATTGCTATGTGTGCTTATCAATAGCGTTGAGATGGATATGGAATGATCACTTCTTCATCGCTGACTTGCCTCGGCGCGACTACTGCGCGTAAGTCCGGGGATTTTGCCGATAAATGTCTACATAGAATAAATCGTTTTTCATTCAATACTTTAATTCATCAAGGATAGGCAGTGTCTCTCATCGGGGTAACCGACGGATGCAAGCTTCGATTGACGTTGCGAGCTCCGCCGGTACACCGTTTAAACAGCCTGTGAGTCAGGATTAATAGCCATTTCCATAAACTGACATTGATGCATTGGATTGATTGCCTTTTCCCGAACCTATCCATTCTTTAGGCATCTCTTTCAGCATGGTGCGGCCAGTGCTTCTTTCCACTGCACCTGTGCTTGATCCTACCTGCTCCAGGAATCCGACTTCCCCGTTTGGTCCCATGATGGCGATCCAGTAAGGTTTGCCGGCGGTAACAGCGGCTCCGGCAATTGGAACCAGGTTCCATGCGTCAGGCTTGACCTTGTTCAATTTGCCTTGAGCGACAAGATCTCCCGGATGTCCGTTATTGTCCTTATAGATACCTGCCACCAGCTGCGTAGCGGTTGTGCTGGCATCTAGGTAAACCTTCACCTGGGTCAACATGCCGGACTTCGCAGGTACAGTATTGAACGCTTGAGCGACACCCTGGGCGACGTATTCGATCCAAGGTTGTTCTTTTTTGTCGCCCATGACGAACTTAGGCGGGTTTGAAGCACTGATTGCAGTCTTCATGTCTTTCTGAACTTCAGCCGCAGTCAAAGCGCGATTATAAATCCGCACCTCATCGATATAGCCTTTGAAGAATGCACCCCAATTGTTGCTTCCCCCGATGCGCAATATGCCATCGGATGGTTCAATAAGGCTGTTTTCCTCGCCTTTGGCGACTTCAACGCCATTCACATAAATCCGTCCAAATTTTCCGTCATAAGTAGCCACAAGGTGAGACCACTGGTTAGCCGGCAACTGGTTAGGGCCGGGGAGGGCATGGCGGTTGCTTCCATCATCAAAAGTAGCGATGGGTCGATTATCATCTTCATTAGCATAGAGGTTATAGGCCGCTCCTTCAGGACTTTCCTTTGCGATTACGGCTCTTCCACCAGCCAGCGGAGCTTGCGGGAACACCCATGCTTCGAGAGTCATGCCGGTTGTAAGATCCAGAGACTCACTGTCATTGACCGTGACCCAATCATTTGTGCCGTCAAACTGCAGCGCGCTTCCATATCGGCCTTTGGCGATCCTGACGGCTTCCTTAATGGTGCCATTGTTGCCTTTGCCTGAAGCATCGGCAACTAAATCGCCGCTTGGCTCATCAAATCCAAAGGCTGCCACCAAGCCATTATTGTTGGTCTTGGTTTTTGTAGTTCCTCCAGTAGTACCTCCATTAGTACCGCCGGTTGTTCCTCCAGTAGTACCTCCTCCATTAGTGCCGCCGGTTTTGCCCTCGTTGGTGCCGCCGGTCTTTCCTCCGGTAGTGCCTCCGGTATTTGTCGTTCCAGGGATTTTCTTAGTGATTTCATTGGAATAACCGCTCTCGGTTTTCCGGTCCGAATCATAAGCTTTTACCGCGGCATAGTATGTGGCGCCTTCTTTCGCCCCTGTTATCGTGACTGAGGTCTTGTTGCCGACATCGATGTCTGTGGTGTATTTGCCGCTGGCTTCGCCGTACGACACGATATAACCGCCGACATTGGATGACTTGCTGGCATCCCAGGCAAGGTTTACATTGGCCGCAAATGAGTAGCCGCTGAATAGCGACAGGGCAAGTCCGGCCAATCCAGAGCGCAGAAAAAGTTCGCGCGAGGAAGTACTTGTAAAATAATTGTTCATAATAATTTCCATGGCCCTCTTAAATTTTTAGGAATCGGGCTTAAGGTTAGTAGATGACTTTAAAATGTTATGGGGGAAGATCAACTAAACGTTGCAGGCTAGTCTCGTCTTTCTCTTTGCAATAAAGGCGAAAAAAGAGAACTTGAAAAACATCAAAGGAGTCATTCAAAAATTCATGCTATTCAGTTGAGCATCAGTCTAATGATAAGTGTTTGTACTAATGGATATTTGTACTGGACGGCCGGATAATGAAACTGAAACGATTCTTATGGCCGTAATACAAAAGCCAATGGGTTTAAAGGCTTCTGCAACTCAGTCAATTGACTAGATAATCCCCATGAACCCAACATGTTAAAAGCTTCTAAAAGCGCTAATTTAAGTTGAAAAGATATTAAATATTTATTCCTCTTTGTAACTAAAGCAGGACCAATAGTAAGGGGCTTAAATTAAATAACTCTTAAATCTACGTAAAATCACGTAAGTAGAATCACCTAAATTATTTATTGATTAACAAGATGGTTAGTCAAGCCCATGCTCTGAGGGCTGGGCTTATATTTGGCAGTCGATCTACTTCAGGAACTTGTCATGGCAATGAAGCGTATTCAACTTCAATTAGGGCCGTTGTTGTCTGGATTTTGTCAACTGATTGTTATCGAAATCTTAGGCTTGGCCATTCTGGAGAAAAGATTTGGATCGCAAGACTGTAATCGTTTTCATTATGACGAGATTGCATGATGGGTTATGCAAGGCTGGTCGATCGCATAACACTTTGCTCAACCGTTTCAACCAATGCTTCGATATCGAGCCATGGCATGAGGGGCATCCTGCGGGTATCGCCCGTCCTTGAGCCGATGCTTGGATTCGTTCGGCTGAAGCATTTTGCCAATCAAAAACTATCATGACTAAAAAACATACCTACGGTCAGATTTTGAAATCTTCAGCGATAATTGGCGGCTCGTCGCTGCTCAATATCGTCATCGGGATTGTTCGTACCAAGGCCATGGCGATGTTGCTAGGGCCGTCAGGCGTGGGGTTGATGGGGCTGTATGCATCGATTACCGATCTTATGGTTAATATTGTTGGAATGGGCATCAACAGCAGCGGCGTGCGGCAGATTGCCGAGGCAGTCGGTTCAGGCGATACGGAGAGAATTGCCCGAACCGCCACCGTGCTGAGACGGGTGTCAATTTTTCTCGGCATGCTTGGGGCTGTTTTGCTGATCCTATTCTCCGGGCCCGTGTCCACTTTCACTTTTGGGAACGATCAGCACACGTTCGCCGTGACACTGCTCTCGCTCTCTGTGCTTTTCAGTACGGTTTCCGCCGGCCAGGGAGCGTTGATTCAGGGAATGCGGCGCATTTCGGATCTGGCCAAGATGGGGATTCTGGGTACGCTCTTCGGCACGCTCATCAGCATTCCCATGGTGTATTTCTTCGGTGAAGAGGGGGTGGCGCCATCGCTTGTGCTTGTTGCCGCGATGACGATTCTCACGTCATGGTGGTACAGCCGGAAAATACCTATTTCAACGCCTTCAATAACAGTTTCTCAATTAAAGCATGAGACGGCCGGCTTGTTGAAGCTCGGTTTCGCATTCATGGCCAGTGGCCTGTTGATGTCTGGGGCTGCCTATGTGGTGCGCCTTATCGTTGTGCGCAATGTTGGTTACGACGCAGCCGGATTGTACCAGTCCGCCTGGACCTTGGGCGGGCTTTATATCGGATTCATTTTGCAGGCCATAGGAACCGACTTCTATCCCCGTCTGACCGCTGTGGTCAGCGATGATAGCGAGTGCAACCGCATGGTGAACGAACAGGCCTATGTCAGTTTGTTGCTGGCGGGGCCGGGCGTGATAGCCACTCTGGTATTTGCTCCATTGGTCATAGCGCTGTTTTATACGCCTAAATTCCAGGGCGCCGTGGAAGTCTTGCGCTGGTTATGCTTAGGGATGGCCTTGCGCGTGATTTCATGGCCCATGGGCTGCATTATTGCGGCAAAAGGCGCGCAAAACTTTTTTATGTTTTCGGAGCTGGCCTGGACTGTCGTCTACCTTGGCCTCGCGTGGGTATGCGTGGGTTATTTCAGCTTGAACGGTGTCGGCATCGCGTTTTTTCTCTCGTACATTTTTCATGTATTTATGGTCTACGTTATTGTCAGACGACTGAGCGGTTTTCGCTGGGCCGCCTCGAACATTCAGATAAGTTTTCTCTTTCTTGCCTTGATCGCGGTCGTTTTCAGCAGCTTCTACGTATTGCCATCCTTGCTGGCGATAGTGATCGGCGCCCTGGCTGTTTTGCTGAGCAGTATTTATTCGATTCAAGTTCTCCTTAATCTTGTTTCCTTGACCCAGATTCCACGTCCTGTGCTGAAGCTGCTGCACTGGTTTCGTCTTATATCGTCCAGTTCCGGCGGATACAGCGACTTAGGGTCCGCCAAAATGGAGATGGACGGCACAATGGCGGGAAAAAAGTCATCGACCTGTACAAAAGTGCTGATAGTTGCGTTTATGTTCTGTCTTGCATTTTCCATGTGGCTTTACTGGTATCAAAAAGGGTATGGATGGTCGGCCGAATTGGGAGCTGTTGAGTTGAAGCTCGAGATGTTGTTATCAATTTTCCGGAGACAGTGAAGTTCGGCTCTGTCTTGTGGTGTTTACAATTTACACTGGCGCTATTGCATTTTTCATCAATGCGCAATGGTTGATCCAGTGCTATCGGGAAGGGTTGTTGAATGAGTTCTGTTGATGTGATCGTGCCTTGCTACCGCTATGGACATTTCTTGAGGGAATGCGTGGAAAGTGTTTTAACTCAGCCCATGAAAAATATCCGTGTTTTGATCATCGATGATGCTTCGCCTGACAATACGAGTGAAGTAGCCGCCGATCTCGCGAAGCAGGATGCTAGAGTGAATGTTTTGCGGCATGCCGTTAATAAAGGCAACATTGCGACTTTCAATGAGGGAATAGAGTGGGCTTGCGCTGATTACTTTTTGCTTCTCTCGGCGGATGATTATCTGTTGCCGGGCGCTCTCGGACGGGCGGCTGCTCTTATGGATAATCATCCTGAAGTGGGATTTACTTTTGGCAAGGCGATTACCCTTAATGAGCATGAAACGGTGGAACCATCCACTATGGTCGAAGGGACTTGGCGCATATTGAAAGGGCTGGAGTTCATTGAACTCAGCGGGGCGCGCAACATTGTGCATGCGCCTACTGTCGTGGTACGCGCGGAACTACAGAAGCGGCTGGGGGGATACCGGCCGGAACTGACCCATGCGGGTGATATGGAAATGTGGTTGCGGTTCGCCGCGCATGCTTCGGTCGGAATGACTGAAGCCTACCAGGCGGTCTACCGTCGCCATTCCGGCAACATGTCGCTCGAATATCTGGGCAAGTCCTGGCTGCCAGACCTTCAGCAGAGGGCGGATGCTTTTAATATCTTCTTCCAGACCTGCAGCGATGCTCTGCCGAATGCCCGACAGCTTCAACGCAAATTGTTCCGGCTGCTTGCTTGCGAGGCGGTCAGTCTCGCCAGTGTCGCATTTAACGAGGGCAACATGGAGGAATCTGAATCGATTTCCGAATTCGCGGCCCGGATTTATCCGGCAGTCAGGGGAACGCTGCCATGGGCAAAGCTCGCCGGTAAACGGCGTCTGAATTACAAAACATGGCATGCTTTGCAGCCGATCATCGCCAGAATCCGCAAGTGATGGCGCCGTTATTTTTTATTTTTTCCGCAATGCCCGTTTTTGAATTTACTTGAGTTTATGAACCTATGTTTGATCATGTTGAAGTTTCTAATGGAAAAGAGCATCCGGAAGGGCGGAATCCTCCGATAGTGTTAGCCTGCGATGAGGCTTATGCGATGCCTCTGGCGACCACTCTCAGGTCGATCGTGGAAGCGAATCGAAACAGATGGCCTCTTGAGTTTCATGTTCTCGCGAATGGCCTTGCCGACAGTACACGACAGAAAGTGTTTAATTCCTTGCCCAAAGGGGCGGCATCGATCCGCTGGATCCCGGTGGATTTGGGACTTTTTCGAAAATTCTCGACCCTGTCGTACATTTCCAAAATGACTTATGCGCGTTTTGTCATTCCCGAGATCTTCCCCGAGTCCGTATCGAAGGTATTGTATCTGGACTCGGATATCCTGGTTCTGGATGATCTTGGGCCGCTTTGGGAAACGCCCCTCGAAGGGTTTATCATGGGGGCCATACTGGACGGCCTGGATTCACTGATCAAGCGTGGGGAGCCGAGCCTCGGGGATATACCCCGAGTCCAAGACTACTTCAATGCCGGAGTTCTTCTTATTGACCTCCAGCGCTGGCGTCAGGAGCGGATCTCGGAAAAGGCGCTGGAATATCTCAATCAGTATCCCCATTCGCCCTATTCGGATCAAGACGCTCTCAATGTCGCCTGCGACGGCTTGTGGAAAAAGCTGGATCCGCGCTGGAACTTCCAGGATCATTATGAGAGACGAAGGCTCTCGGACATGCTTCCGGCGCAACGGCCTGGAATAGTGCATTTTGTCTGTCATCCGAAACCTTGGAACGCAAACATTCCCAATCTGAATGCTTCCTTTTACGATGCTTTTCGCAGTCGAACGTGTTTTGCCCGTACGCCCCGGGAGAAGGTGCGGGATGCTCTCCAAAGCCATTGGCATCAGTTCAAGGACGTTCTGAGACAGTACTCGCTGTTTCGGACTATCTGGCACAAAGTAAGGTATGTGAGGTGGACGTAGCTGAATGAGAAACTGTTGAATTTCTTGCTTCCGGGCAAGGCCCTGCGCGCCGCGGATCACTGGGAGATTCGAGAATAGCGTTCCTTCACGCTTTAGGGACTCTCTCCGCAATTTGATGCGAATCAATCCAGATTTAATCAGCAGTTACATTTGCACTGATAAGTTTTAATTTTGTAAGAGCGGGAAAATCTCAACCCTAAAAGAGGAAAAAAGCCAATGGTCAGCAAAGTTCCTTTAGTTTCCGTTGTGATCCCAACCTATAACCGCGCAGCCTTTGTCGGCGAGGCGGTTGAGAGTGTCTTAAATCAGACGTTTACCGATTACGAAATTATTGTCGTGGACGATGGCTCCACGGATAACACCAAGGAAAGCCTTATGCGCTATGGAGACAAGATCAAATATATCTATCAGGAAAATCTTGGCGTAAGCGCTGCCAGGAACACGGGCATAAGAAACTCCACAGGTACGTGGCTGGCTTTTTTGGACTCAGATGACCAATTCAGCGCCGAGTATCTTTCCAGGCAAATGGAGCGGGCCGGCCAGTTTCCTGGAATATGCATGCAAACGACGGACTGCCAATGCCACGAACGGGAAAGCAAGCGGCGCACTTATTTTCAGATGAATGGGGTTATCTCCGAATTCAAAGGGCGGGACTATTTATTAATTGCCGAGCCTTTCCGTTTTATCGTCATGCATGGGCTGTTGTGGCAAGTAGGATCGACTATTTTTCATCGTAATGCCATAGAGAGAGCCGGATTATTCGATACCGCCTTCAAGCTTGCCGAGGACTTCGATCTGATGGCGCGGGTAGCCCTTCAAGGCCCTATGGGAATACTCAAGGAAGCGCTGGTTAATCTGTACAGAAGGGAGGAGTCAACCGAATGCCTGACTAACCAAATCAAGACAAATCCGGTTCAAGCCAGGGAATCAGAAGAGAAAGTCTACAAAAAACTGCAGCAAATCGGGACGCTGAAATATAAGGAGCGCAAGGCATTGAACCAGTTTTGCAGCAGCAACAGACGTGCGATAGGCAATCTCTTGCTGGAGAAAGGCGATATTGCCAATGCCAGGAAATCTTATCGGCAAGCATTCTTCATCGACCGGTCGGCACGCGCTCTGGCAAAGTGGTTGCTCTCTTATTTTCCGATGAATATAAACCTGTGGGTGAGCCAGAAGCTAAGAAAAAAACAGACTCTGATTCCTGAGTGATTCGTACGGCGGACATTGAACCAGTGGCAATGGCAGCCTCTTGGGTGGTTTTCCGAATAATTGTAGAGGTACTGGTAAACATGTACAGGAAGGAGGAAACGATTATGAACAATTATTTTACAAATATCACCTGGCGCGGGTTATCCATGCGCTCTGGATTGACCGGGCTCGCCCTGCTGTCATTCAGCGGCCATTTATTCGCAGGCAACGTGAAACTCGCCTGGGATGCCAGCAGGTCATCCAGTGTGGGCGGCTACATCGTGTCGTATGGTCAAGCCAGCGGCAAATACACCTCTAACATTGATGTCGGCAACAAGACCATGCTCACTGTGTGCGGATTGGAAGAGGGCGCCAAATACTATTTCGCGGTAAAAGCCTATGATTCGACACGGAAAACCGAGAGCGTTTATACCAATGAAGTCAGTAAGACCGTGCCTGCTAAGGCGCCGCTAACGGCGGAATTCTCGGCGAGCACGACAAGCGGCGCTCCAGGTCTGGCGGTGAATTTCACCCCAGTCGACAATGGGACAATCACAAGCTGGACATGGGGTTTTCCCGGTTCAAGCACACCTACCGTTACGAACTCGACGGCTAGGGATGTCACTGCTACTTATCCGTATCCAGGGACATACAGCGTAAGTCTGACGGTAACCGGGCCTGATGAAAGCGTCACCAAGACCAAGCCGAATCTGATCACCGTAACGGCTGAGTGAGGAACTGCCGAAGAAATCAATCGAATACCTGATTAACCTGAATCAAGAGAATCCTGTTTCAAGCTGGAAAAAGAAGAGCAAGGCTATACTAAAGAGCTGCAAAAAATTGGGGCGCTAACAGATAAAGCTCATATCGCTGGGGGTTCATCCGGAAGCATATGCCATCGCTCACAGGCGATTCAAGCGAGTGATTCCATTTGGCAAATAGATTAGCTGATCGAGGATGACGCCGACAGGAAGCAATAGATTCTGCCCGGATCGCTTTTGCCCTGGAGTTACTTGATAAGGTTAAATTGGCATCGTTATGTTGTACCGGATAGACGGAGGAAATGTGCCTGACTGTTGGATTTTCAGGCAGGTTTTTGAATATACAGATAATTACTAGAAAGGGTATAGCGCTCATGATCAATGATTTTGCACCGCACCTCTCCTACAGGTTCTTTCGTAAGACCTTGCACATCCAGACGAAGCTCATCCGTGGAGCTTTAAAGGTTTTTAACACGTTTCGGGTCAATTATGACTGTCCGGAACTCAGAATACCTCTCAGCGCAAGCATCGGATTCAACAATATCTATTGGAAAAAATCATGGAAAACCGAAGTGCTCGGTCGTCTGGCTGATGCCGATGGCGGGGTATTCATCGATGTCGGCGCCAATATCGGACAGACGTTACTGGACTTTCTTGTCGCGCATCCAAAGGCTCACTATGTGGGCTTCGAGCCGAATATTTCCTGTGTCTTCTATCTGAAAGAACTGATTCGGTCGAATTCATTTGATAACTGCCTGATCATCCCCACGGGACTGGCCGATGAAACCCAGTGCCTGACACTCTACCGTACCAGAGGCAATCTGGACGATGTATGCGCAACCATCATCCCCGATCTGCGCCCTGGCAGATTATGTGATATCGAGCATGTGCCCTGCTTCAAGTTTGATGAAATCCGGCACAGCCTGGGCATAGAGAACATCAATTTTATAAAAATTGACGTTGAAGGCGCGGAACTCGAATCACTGGCCGGGATGAGAAAAAGTTTAGAGGAATGCAGGCCCATAATTCTCTGTGAAGTGTTGTTCGCTGATGATAAGGCGGATCTCGCGCATCATGAAGTAAGGAACAAGCAATTGATGCAATTCCTTGAGGAATTGAACTATGAAGTCCTGCAACTGCATAAATCCGCTGACGATGCGCATGTCATCGATGCCAGGAAAATCCGAAATTTCACTTGTGAATATTGGAGCCATGAGAACAAAGACTTTTGCGATTATCTGTTCATACCTGAAGAGAAAAAGGCATTCGTAGTGAATGCTCTGCTTCCCGGGAGATGAAAGACAGTGTGAAGCCAATCCTGCCGGGCGGTATGGACTCGTGCCCAGACGGTCATATGAGCGGCCCGCAGGAAGAGGTCCAGGCGGCCAATACATTGGAGGATGCCAATAGATCTGTCTGACTTTCTGGCTTGTACATCAGGCTATTACGTAGCATTACCTAAGTATTGATACCCATTGTGAGGTTGAGCAAGAAAAAGAATAATTACCCAAGGGATGAACATAGCGGAGTAGACAGTTAATTTAGGTCGCCAGGATATATAGCGGTAAAGCCGCAAAGCCAAAACATTTCTCAAAAAAATTTGAAAAATGCCGCGGCTCAATTCAACAGAAATGGAAAAAACAAAGGCAGGAAACAATTATCCGAAAAGATTGGGAGTGTAACGAACTGAAGCCGAATACCTATCGTTGAAATGTATTCGATAGTTTGGCTTTTTATCTATAAACGAAAGTAGTTTGGCCTTTTGTCTGTAAACGAAAAAGGAGGCGAAGGAGTTTATATGAAAATTCGACAAACATTATTAGCGGGTATAGCAGTTATGTTTCTAGCTGCGGGCAATGCCTGGGCTGAAGATAGTGAAATCAGCCGTGGGGAGTCCGTCTGGTTCTCTCAATCGACATTTATACAGTTTTGGCAACATAAGTTCCGTGTCTTGCGCCATAAAGTACACGATTGGCGCAATAAGACATGGCACATAGGGGATTACCGGCCAGGGCAATCTTATGGATCTGCAAGCACAGGTGGCGTTACACAGGGAGTCGCTCCCGAAATTGATGCCGCATCCGGAACCAGGGCAATCGCTCTGCTAACAGGCATTTTATTGCTGGCGGCGGAAAGGCGCCGGTCCCGGCCTCGACGTATTTAACATTTTTTGCTCTTGAGCATTAAGACCGGATCGGAAATTCTACTATCTGATCCGGTCCTTCTTACTTTAGCGAATGATTTATGAATATGTAATGCAATTCCACGTAATCGCGGCCTCGAGACGACTGGCGATTCGCGGGCTGTTACTTCTGGCAATCGTGGCGTCCGAGCTCGTAGTGATGACCGCCCGGTATGACGTGCCGCCATCTTTAGCAAATGATGCCAGTTTGTCAGCGCGCTTGCTTTATTTCTCGAAAGAGATGTGGACAATAATCCTGTGGATCGTCGGCGCGTGTCTCCTGATCTTCAGTCCTCGGCTTAAAGGCATCCTCAGCGATTTCCGGAAGCAGGCCAGCGGGCATCGCTGGTTGATTTGGCTGGCCTTCCACGTCCTTGTCTTTGCTACGTTCGCGGTTGTCACCGCGCTCATATTCGCAACGCCCATCAATTCCGCCCATCTCTCCGCAGCCTGGTTTTCCGGCTGGATCGCGCTGTTAAGCGCAACTTTGCTGCTATGGTTATTTGCTCTTGCTCCAGGTCATTTTTGGCTGCGGCTGATCCGTCAGGAGTATTCGGCGTTGCTTATGGGCGGGCTGTTGGGCATGGCCGCCTGGATGCTCATGGGAATGCTCACCCGGCAAGAAGCCCCGCTCGGTCAAAAGGAGTTCTGGAATTTTCTGGCCATGCCCACTTTGCAACTCGTCCGTTCCATGCTCGGCTGGTTTTATTCCGGCATTGTTTTTCAGCCGGAGAAAGACTTGGTGGGCACCGCCTCTTTCCAGGTTGAAATCAGTGAAGCCTGTTCGGGTATTGAAGGCATTTCCCTGATTACGATATTCCTTGCCATTTACCTTTGGCTGTTTCGCAAGGATCTGCGTTTTCCGCAGTGCTTCTGGCTTTTTCCTCTGGGCATAATCGTCATCTGGCTCGCCAACGCCGTGCGCATCGCCATGCTGATTGCGATCGGAGCGTCCCTCTCGCCTGAGGTGGCGCTGCAAGGCTTTCACGCGCAGGCTGGCTGGATAACCTTTACCTTGATTGCCTTCGCGGCGATTGCCTTGTCGAACCGGATGCGGTTTTTTGCCGCCGAGCCTGACTTTCCGGTCGAGCGAACCTGTAAGCCTCTTGCCGTCGCTCTGCTCGTTCCCTTATTGGCGCTGATGGCCGCTTCAATGGTGACGTCAGCGTTCTCCAGCGGATTTGACAAGCTATATCCCTTGCGCGTGGCGATTGTCTTCGCGGTGCTTTACTATTTCCGCAAGGACTATGACGGCCTCGATTGGAGATGGTCTTGGCAGGCGCCGGCGATTGGAACGGCAGTGTTCCTGGTCTGGATGCTGCTTGAGCCCGATGTCGACAGCAGTAAGACCGCATTGTCGCAAGGCCTTTCGGCGCTTTCAAGCGGGCCGGCGGCGGTCTGGCTGATTTTCCGTGTGCTCGGGTCGGTAATTGCCGTGCCCTTGGCTGAGGAGCTTGCCTTTCGCGGTTACTTAATCCGTAAACTGGTGGCGAGAGATTTCGAAAATGTACCGCCCGGGCAGTTTTCATGGGGCTCGTTCATCCTCACATCCCTGTTTTTCGGCTTGATGCATGAGCGTTGGATTGCCGGCACCTTGGCCGGAATGGGTTATGCCCTGGCTTTGTATCGCCGCGGGCGGCTTGGGGACGCCGTCGTTGCCCACATGACGACTAACGCATTGATTGCCGTTGTTGTTCTGGCTCGGGCGGAATGGGCATTATGGTCTTAAAGAATTGCTGGGAGATATAAGGCTCTGCCGCTGGAAACAGAGGCAATGAGCGGCGCAGGATTAGCAGGGAGCGAGAAGAAGCCTGTTTACGCGCTTATATTCTATCGACCATTGGAATCAGAATCCCTTGAACAACATCAAAAATAGATAAACTTTCTTACTTCATCTCCACAAATCTTGAGCATAACGGTATGGGCGCACAAAAAACTTTCCTCATTGTCGGCGGTGGCTTGGTTGGGTTGGCAACTGCTTACCGGCTGCTGGAGCGGTTCCCGCTGGCACGCATCACTCTGCTTGAGAAAGAGGCGGCCGTCGGCATGCATCAAAGCACGCATAATAGCGGCGTATTGCATGCGGGCCTTTATTATGCGCCCGGCTCGGCCAAAGCGAAGCTGGCTGTCGCCGGTATCAGACAAATGACGGAATTTTGCCGCGCGGAAGGCATTCCACATGAAATTTGCGGCAAACTCGTCGTGGCCGCGGGGCCCGAGGAACTGCCGCGGCTGGACGAACTGCTCAGGCGCGGCATTGCCAACGGATTGCAGGGATTGCGGAAAATCGAAGCGGCTGAAATGCGAAAAATCGAGCCGCATGTCAACGGCATTGCCGCCGTACATGTGCCGGAAGAAGGTATCGTCGATTACCGCCAAGTCTGTGACCGATTGTTCGCCCGCATTCAGGAGCGAGGAGGGCGCATTGTCACCGGCGCCAAGGTTGCGCGCCTGGAACGCAAAGCCGGCGCCTGGGTCGCCACTACGGAAACGGCGGAGTTTGATGCCGGTTTCCTGGTCAACTGTGCCGGGCTGCACTGCGACCGGGTGGCCAAGCTGGCAGGCGAGCCCCGGGATGTAAGAATTGTTCCGTTTCGCGGTGAATATTACCATCTCAAGCCAGCGGCCCGCCATCTGGTAAAGAACCTGATTTATCCGGTGCCGAATCCGCAATTTCCATTCCTGGGCGTGCATTTTACGCGAATGATCCAGGGTGGCGTGGAAGCCGGTCCGAATGCGGTTCTCGCTTTTGCGCGCGAAGGCTACCGATTAACAAAATTCGATCCCCACGATATGCTGGATATGCTGCTTTTCCCGGGACTATGGCATTTTCTCCATAAATATCCCGCCATGGCCTGCTCGGAACTGATCCAATCATTCAGCAAGGCGCATTTTTGTCGTGCATTACAGCGGCTTGTGCCTGATATCCGCAGCGCCGACCTTGCACCCGGAGGCGCGGGTGTTCGCGCCCAGGCCATGAAGCTCACCGGGAGTTTAGTCGATGATTTTCATCTGCTGGTTCGTCAGGACGCCTTGCATGTGCTTAATGCTCCAAGCCCCGCCGCTACTGCTTCGCTGGCAATTGGCGAACATATCGTCAAGCAGTTGCCAATTTAAAGAATCGGGTAAGCGGTTTATGAAACGTTCATTCAATACGTGTCGAAAAAGAAATAACTCCCTTTCTTGCAAAAATGATAAGCTTATGGGGCAAGTTAGAGTTGTAAGTGAAGCCCGTTGGGAAATATTGGCGATGCCTCGAGCCCTGGAAAAGAACGAACTGTTTCGATTGGGTAAAGGGCTCAAGCGCTGATTTTTCATCTGGTCAGTGATTTGAAGTTTTTCAATTCAGTTTAGTGGTCAATATTTATATTGATGAGTTAACGTGACGGTTTCGGAGAACGAGCAAATGAAAACATTCACCTTGAAGAGTTTGATATTTTCATCTTACAGAGGCACTCTCTTGACTTTCTTCTTCGGTTGCATACTCTGGCTGCCAAGCCAGAGCGTCGCTCTGGAGAATGATAATTATCGCCTCAATCCGGGCGATAAGCTGCAAATTACCGTGTGGGAAGAGGAAAAGTTAAAACAGGATGTAGTGGTGCTGCCGGATGGCACGATTTCTTTTCCCCTGGTTGGGCATGTGGCCGCTGCCGGTAAAACGACCGAGGAGTTAGTCGGTTTGTTACGGGAACGTCTTAGAAAATTTATTCCGGATTCTGAAGTCAATGTCAGATTGCTCGCCGCAGCGGGTAATATGATTTATGTAACCGGAGAAGTCGCCCATCCGGGAGCGTTCGTGATGACAAGGCCTACGGATGTGATGCAGGCTTTGAGCATGGCTGGAGGCCTGACACAATTTGCCAAAAAAAACAGCATTATTGTATTAAGGCGTGAAGCGGATGGCCGGACCAGATCCTTCCCCTTTGAGTACGGCGAAGTTGAAGACGGCGAGAACATAGAATCGAATATTTTATTGCAAAGCGGTGATACTATCGTTGCGCCTTGAACCATATTATAAGGAAAGCATGTACTGTAGACGAAAAATAGCAATGCTTGCATTGGCCGGCATTGGTTTTGGAAAAGGCGTATTCGCGGCCGAATGGGAACTGATAGGGGATCTGGGGCAACAGCTTGAATACAATGACAATATTTCATTGAACACGAATCGAAATGACTCTGTTGCGGGATACATTTTGATGCCCAGCTTACGGGCCAGCCGAAAAACGGGAGTATGGGATATTGCCTTTGACGGGCAGGGAGACATTCGCCGTTATGATGACTCACTCTGGGATTGCGATAACTATAAGCTAAAGCTGGACAATGAGTATCGAACCAAGCGCAGTGTTTTTGGTTTAGGCGGCTCATATACCGTTAGCTGCTCCTATGCTCAGCAAGTCACGGATACAGGATTCCTTGTCCCCAATAGTCAATCCGAAGAGTATCTGCTGATGCCCAAGTGGAGCTGGCAGTGGACCGCCCGCGATAAGTTGATCCTGGATGGCTCGTATTCCAAGACAAAATACAACAACCCATCTGGCAGTAATATTTCAGGCATTGACAGCAACATCGTCAATTTCAGCGGCAATGATACCTACACCGTCAGCCTCGGTGGGGATCATGCATGGAGTCGGCGTTTTTCCACAAATGAAAGAATTTATTATTCCAACATCGAATACACGGGATTGAATATATCGACTCAAAATCCGTCGACTCAAAATTCATCGACTCAGAATCTGTTTGGTTTTGATCTGGGGGCGAATTATATAATCAATCGCGAATGGGCAATTAGCGTCAGTGGCGGGCCGGTATGGGTTGATGGAACCGGACAGAGTTTGGATGACACTTCGCCGGCAGAAAGTTCCTCTTTGGCGTTAGGCAGCAACGTTAATCTCAGTTTAAGCTATAGTGGCGAACTGAGCAGATTCTCTGCCGGTTATTCCAACTCTGTCGACCCGAGCGCCATCGGCCAAACGCTGCAAAATCACTCCGTCTTCGCTAAGTATGCTTATCAGTTGACTCGGGAAGTTTTGCTGGATATCACTGGCGATTTCATAAATAACCAATCAATCGACGACAGCCAGTCGACAGGAAGCCAATTTGATCGCCTCTACTTCACCACGGCTGCGGGTATTGCCTGGGAGCCTAATAGAAACTGGCTGCTCAAGGCCAGCTACATATACAGTTGGCAGGATTTCCAGCAAGACCTGAGTTTGCAGGATTTCCAGAATGCGCAATTTTTAAATGTGGGAACGAGCGATTCCAATGCCGTAATGCTTTTCGTGAATTATTCATGGGATGGAATCCGAAATTCTACTGGAAAAGGAATTGTCCGTTAACGATCATTAGCCTATAAGTGCTGTGCTTGAAAAAATGTTGACGCGTTTGTCAACAGGATGGAAAAACACCAGGGATTACATAGGCCCCTACGTGCTTCTTCCGGTACTGCTTGATCATTCATCCTACTGACGTTAACGTTGAAATCTTCATATCAACTGACCGTTCGTTTCGCTATTGGCAGACCTTTCAAAAATAGAAGCTTCTGATTCACCAATGCAAAGCGGCGCTTCAGTAATTGCAGACGGAACAGGATGGACTTGGGCAGAAGCCTTGTTATGAGAAACTTGCTATAAAAGTTTCCCTGCCTCGCCTGTCTCAACTGCTGGAAGTGATAGAACCGACGGAAGAAGCCGCTGTCGAGATACTTTCCCATCAGATAGTACTGTTTTCGCAGGCACTCTACCTCTCTATAAATCGATTCGAACACCGGCTCCTCAATAAGCCCCTTGCTTCTTGCTGTATCCAAATCCAGGAGAAAAGCCATGTACATGGTTTCACGGTTCCTAATGTCGCGCCGGAAACGCTGCTCGCTCTGTTCCAGGGCCTTGATGTCGGAACCGGCCTGGCCCCTGCAAAGAAACATATTGGTATCATGCAGGCGATACTGGACCAAGGGTTCATTGATATAGAACAGCCCTTTTACGAGCACCGAACGGAATCCGATGACGTTATCCTCATGGGTAATGTTGTCTGGCAAGTTTCCGAACGTGTCAAACAGGCTCTTGCAAAATGCATGCGTGCAACCGAACAGGATCGGTTTGAGTGTTTTTACGTAGGAGACGGGATCGATCTGCTGAGCCACGAACTGGCCCGGTTCGTACTTTTCTTCGTTTCTGAAAATTGGATCGATCTCCCGCCCATCGATATCGATCTGGATGAAGTCGCTGTGTAGTGATGTGGCTCGCCGCCCGGATTTTTCCCACGCCTTCCAAGAAATCAGCGTGCGCTCCGGCAGTGAAATATCATCCGCGGCCTGAACAATAATAAACTCTCCGCGAGCCATTCCGACGACCGAATTGAAATGACCCCCTATGGAACTATGCACGGGGTTGCGATTCAGCCTTACCTGATGAGGGCCTTTATAGTCCGCCGCCATTTCCTGCATGATGTTGAACGTGCGGTCATCGGAACAGTCATCGGACAGAATAATCTCCAGGGGGGAATACGTTTGCGCAAAGGCAGACTTGACCGCTTCGCGCACAAACAGTTCTTGATTGCGTCCGAAGACTGCAAACGTTACCAGTGGTTTTTCGGATAATCCGGTCATAAAAAATTAACCTCGGTCCGGGATAGGAAAAGAAAGCAGGTTCTTGTTATGAAAGGAATAAGAATTTTTCGACGCATACGCCATAAATAGAACAGCATGTTTGGGTGGCACCTTCCTCTGACTGCCGCTTGGCCTTATAGGCGTTATGCCTGTCAAGAGGGCATGGGCGAGCGCTCAGGGCAATCGCGCTCTGTTAAACCTTCCGCCGGACAGGTTTTTCAAACCCGTCCGAACGTTTTACCGAAGCCATGAAGCCGGTTTGAAACGTTCGGGACAAACTGGCAAGCCTGCCTTTTGGATCATTCCCGAACGTTACGGATGGATATCCCGTCCGGCGTTTGAACCATATTTGCGCCGCGCCGATCTTCGGAAAAATGACATAGCGCGATTGCCCTGGGCGAGCGCTTTATCTAAATCTGTTTTCGCATAATTTATATCGGATGGGCTATATAGGCACCAAATTTAATGCCATTTTCAGAAAGCTGCTGTTCCATATGCAATGACCGTCAGCGCTGCCGTTCGGAAACATGGGGCGAGTGGCTGCTTCTCACGCTGAATTAAAATGCTGGACATTGCCAGCGCCAAATTAATAGGTCAGGACTTACGCAAAAATGACCTTGAGGGTCGCGAATTCGGAGAGAAGCCGGTATATTTATTGACATGAAAGAAACTGTAACACGCCTTGCTTACTGTCAATATCTGCTGGTCAGCCAGATCAACTACACGTTGACGAACTTCGCAGACCATTGCGATGCCTTCAGCCACGATGCCGTCAACCGCTATTTGCGCGGTGAGCGGATCACTCCGAGATTGATTTGGGATAACGTGAAAGAGCAACTTGTGCCGGCCGCCGAGGGCTATCTGATCT
>Ga0196965_1000094_pt1 | contig 70365 bp, 73 predicted proteins | sample S1_20metaG_FD_148668 | JGI IMG/M metagenome (GOLD analysis project Ga0196965, IMG submission 148668) | Soil microbial communities from Anza Borrego desert, Southern California, United States - S1_20 | ecosystem: Environmental > Terrestrial > Soil > Desert | place: USA: California | collected...
CGCCTCGGCGACCGACGAGCGATACGCGAGGGGCGGGGGCACCGAGTTCGACTACAACCTCACCCTCGCCGATGCGATCGTGAAGCCCGGCGAGGGCCTGACCGTCTCCGGCGCCCTGCTGATGGCGAGCGAAACGATGATGCTGGACGGCAGCCAGGAGAGCGACGGCCTGCTTCGCCTGTTCGGCGGCCGGGCGAACGATATTCTCAAGGGCGGCGGAAGCGCCGATCTCCTTCACGGCAATCTCGGAGCGGACCAGCTGAGCGGCAATGGCGGCGCCGATACGTTCCGCTACGACTCGACGGCGGAATCCGCCTCGGGCGCGATGGACCAGATCCTCGACTTCGCGCCGGGGACCGACAGGATCGACCTCAGCCGGATCGACGCGAGGACCAACCTGGCCGGCGACCAGGCCTTCGCCTGGATCGGCTCCGACGCGTTCAGCGGAACGGCGGGCGAACTGAGAGCCGAGCACCTCGGCGGCACGGGCTGGCTCCTCCAGGGCGACACCGACGGCAACGGCCTCGCCGACCTCGTCGTCATGCTCACGCTGCCGCCGACGGTGCCGCTCGGGCCGGGAGACTTCCTGCTTTAGGGCGGTGAGACGGAAAAATGCAGGAGACAGATTGAAATCGCCTGTGCAATGAACCGATTCGGATTAAATCCGTGGAAGATCATCGTTTTGTGATGGTCAGTCGATTAGGGGTCGTCAGAATCGATGGGTTTCGGCGCTAGGCTAGCGGAGGAAAGGAAGCGGCTCGGCCTCAAGCAGGCGGAGTTCGCCTCGCTTGTCGGAACCGACGTTCCCAAGCAGAGCCTCTATGAAAACGACCGGCGTGAGCTGCGCGCGGATTATCTCGCCCGGCTCGCCGCCGCCAAGGTGGACGTGGTCTACGTCCTCACCGCCAAGAGGAGCGAGGGCGCGTGGCTCGGAGAGGAGGCGACCGCCTTGCTCTCCGCCTATTTCGCCCTGCCGCCGGACCTGCAGGAAGCCCTGCAGCGGCTGGTCGGCGACCTGGGACGGCATTTCGCCACCGCCCCCGCCCGCACGCTCCATTCCGGCCAGCAGGATTATCGGGCGGGGGAGCCGGATTAGGCCTCCGGCGTTCGCGCGCCATGGGCGAACCCGCCATCCGAATCGGCACCGCCGGCTGGACCATCCCCGCGGGGGCGGCCGGCGCCTTCCCTCGCGAGGGCAGCAGCCTCGAACGCTATTCGGCGCGCTTCGATTGCGCGGAGATCAATTCCTCCTTCCACCGCTCCCACCGGCCGGACACCTGGCGGCGCTGGGCGGAGTCGGTTCCCGAAGGCTTCCGCTTCTCGGCCAAGCTGCCCAAGGAGATCACCCACAAGCGGCGGCTGGCCGATTGCGCCGAGCCGCTGACCGCCGCGCTGACGGAGATGCGGGGGCTCGGCGAGCGGCTCGAAATCCTGCTCGTCCAGCTGCCGCCGAGCCTGGCTTTCGAGCCGGCCGTCGCAGCCTCCTTTCTCGAGGCGTTGAGGGCGGGCTGGGACCGGCACATCGCCTTAGAGCCGAGGCATTCGAGCTGGCTCGAGGGCGAGGCCGAAGCGCTGCTCGAGAGCCTTCGGGTGGCGCGGGTCGCCGCCGATCCGGCGAAAGTGCCGGCGGCGGCCACTCCCGGCGGCTGGCGGGGCCTCGGCTATTACCGGCTGCACGGATCGCCGGCCGTCTACCGCTCGAGCTATGACGACGGGCGCCTCGAAGACTATGCCGAGCGCCTCGCCGTCGAAAGCGGCCCGGCCTGGTGCATCTTCGACAACACCGCCTCGGGAGCGGCGGCGGCCGATGCGGTGAAGCTTAAGGGGCTGCTCGCCTAGGCGTGCTCGCTCGCCGCGGGGATGACTCCTCGGCGGATCTGGTCGAGCTCGATCGATTCGAACAGGGCTTTGAAATTGCCCTCGCCGAAACCCTCATTGCCCTTGCGCTGGATGATCTCGAAGAAGATCGGGCCGATCATGTTCTCGGTGAAGATCTGGAGGAGCAGGCCCTCGCCGGTCTCCGGCGAGCCGTCGATGAGGATCCGGCGCTTGCGCATCTCGGCGATCGAGTGGCCGTGGCCGGGGACCCGGCGGTCGATCATGTCGTAATAGGTGTCGGGGCTGTCCTGGAAGCGGATGCCGTTGGCGCGCAGGGCGTCGACGGTCGCGAAGATGTCGTCGGTGGCGAGGGCGAGGTGCTGGATTCCTTCGCCCTTATATTCCTTCAGGAACTCCTCGATCTGCGAGAATTCGTCCTGGCTCTCGTTGAGCGGGATCCGGATCTTGTCGTCCGGCGCGGTCATCGCCCGGGAGAGGAGGGCGGTCTGCTGCCCCTCGATATCGAAATATCGGATTTGCCGGAAGTTGAAGATCCGCTCGTAGAATTGCGCCCAATGATCCATCCGCCCGCGGTGGACATTGTGGGTGAGGTGGTCGAGCGTGTGGAGCCCCGCCGCGGCGACGTCGCCCGCTCCCTCCGCGGGGGTGAAGTCGCGGTCGTAGATGGTCTCGGCGCCGTAGCGATCGACCAGATAGAGGTAGGAGCCGCCAATCCCCTCGATCGCGGGCAGCCCGTATTCGCCTTCGACCGGGGTGGCGCCCCGCTCGACCGCCAGCGCTAGCGCCTTGGCGGCGTCGGCGACCCGGAAGGCCATGGCGCTGGCCGAGGGGCCGTGGGCGCCGCGGAAATTCTCCGCGTGGCCGGAGGCTTCCATGTTGAGCAGGAAGTTGATGTCGCCCTGGGCGTAATGCCGCACATTCTTGCTCTTGTGGTCGCTGCAATGGGCGAAGCCGAGCCTGCGGAAAAGGTCGCCCAGCGCCTCGGGATCGGGGCTGGTGAACTCGACGAACTCGAAGCCGTCGAGGCCGAGCGGATTGTCGTGGGGCATCTTCAAACTCCTGACGCTGGGCGGCTCTCTATCAAGCCCCCCGCCGGGCGGCAAATAGGTTGCGCCGGTCCCCTCCCGGCCATATCTCGCTGCCATGCCAGCGACCCACTCCACCCGCATGCTCATCCTCGGCTCAGGCCCGGCCGGGCTCTCCGCCGCCATTTACGGCGCCCGCGCCGGCCTGGCGCCGATCGTCGTCCAGGGCATCCAGCCCGGCGGCCAGCTCACCACCACCACCGACGTCGAGAATTATCCCGGCTTCCGCGACGTCATCCAGGGCCCCTGGCTGATGGAGGAGATGCAGGCCCAGGCCGAGCATGTCGGCGCCCAGATGATGTGGGACCATATCGTCGAGGTCGATCTCACCCGCCGGCCCTTCCGGCTCGTCGGCGACGGCGGCACCGTCTATACCGGCGACGTCCTCGTCATCGCCACCGGCGCCCAGGCCAAATGGCTGAACCTCCCCACCGAGGAGCATCTGAAGGGGAGGGGAGTCTCGGCCTGCGCGACCTGCGACGGCTTCTTCTACCGCGGCCGCAAGGTCGCCGTGATCGGCGGCGGCAACACTGCGGTCGAGGAAGCGCTGTACATGACCAACCACAGCCACGACGTCACCCTGATCCACCGCCGCGACTCGCTGCGTGCCGAGAAGATCCTGCAGGACCGGCTGTTCGCCAATCCCAGGATCAAGGTGCTGTGGAACAAGGCGGTCGACCGCTTCGTCGCCGGCGGCGAGCCGGAAGGGCTGGTCGGCCTCGAGCTCAGGGACACGAAGACCGGCGAGACGTCGCATATCGAGGTCGAGGGCGGCTTCGTCGCCATCGGACATTCGCCGGCCACGGAGCTGTTCAGGGACAAGCTGGTCCTCGACAAGGACGGCTACATAGAGGTCGAGCCGGGAAGCACCCGAACCAGCGTCGAGGGGGTCTTCGCCTGCGGCGACGTCATGGACAAGGTGTACCGCCAGGCGGTGACGGCCGCGGGGACGGGGTGCATGGCGGCTCTCGACGCGGAGCGCTTCCTCGCCGAGATGGAATTCGAGGCGGCTGCGGCGGCCTGATTCCCCTCCCTGGAAGGGGGGCGGTCAGAGCCGCTCGAGCGCCGTCCGCACCGCCGCCAGCAGAGCTTCCTCGTCGCCGGGGCGGGAGAAGGTGTGCGCGTCGCTGTCGATCGTCAGCGGCTCGGGATTGGACTGGCGCAGGCTCTTGAAAGCGGGCGAGTTCCATTCCGCCTGGGCCGCGATCGCCGTGGAATCGCGGGTCGCGAGAACGAGCTGGGCGGGGGCCCGCGCCCTGCCCAGCGCCGCGGCGATTTCACCGGCCAGGCTCGAGGGCCTGCTCTGGAGAATCTTGCGAAGTCCCTTCAGGACCTTGCGATAGGATATTGATCCGGAAAGAAGCCGCTTCCAGCCGGCAAGGCTGAGCAACTGGTCCTTGTACCGCGACCTGATCGCCGCGGCGGCGGGCTCCCCGGCTTCGGCCTCGACGAACCAGGGATTGACCAGGATGTAGCCGTCGAGCCCGGCGGCGGCGCCGTGGAGGGCCAGGGTGGAGGCGCCGTCGCACAGGCCGAAGCCGACCAGGCGCTTCATCCCCGGATGTTCGCGCCGAAAGGCGGCGGCGGCGGCGGCGAGATCGGGGCCGCTGTCCCTGAAGTCCGGATCCTCGCCCTCGCTGTCGCCGACGCCGCGCCGGTCGTAGCGGAAGCAGGGCCAGCCCGCTTCCGCCAGCGCCGCCGCCAGACGCTCGTACATGCGGTGCGATCCGATCCGGGTCTGGGTGCCGCCGGTGACGAGGAGCAGGCCGGTGGCCCCGCCGGCGGAATCGAGGCTGGCGCCCAACGCCGAACCCTCGCAGTCGAAGCTCAGCAGGCGTCTCATTGGCGAAGCCACTGCGAAATATCGCAAGCCATTGCAGTAGCAAGCTCAGAGGAAGTCTGAGGTTCGGCGCGCCGCCACAAGGGCGGTCCTTCCAGCTTCAGATCCGCTTCCGCCGGGTCGGTGGCGAGCCTCAGGGTGCGGACCTTGCCGCCGGCCGCGGGCTCGGCCGCTTCGAGCGGCCCGAGCAGCGCCGCCGACGGCGCATAGCCGCCGCCGCCCGCCGTCATCAGGCCCGCCCGCGCCAGGTCGCGCGTCAGCGAGGCGCCGGTGGCGGGCGCGAAGCGCCATCGCCGTTCCACGCCGCCGTCGAGCAGGGCTCCTCCGCGCAGGCCGACGCTGCAGACCGGCGAAGCGGAAGCGGCCGCGGCGGCGGCGGCCTCGCGCCATTCGTCCCAGGAGACGTCCTCCAGCGCCCGCTCGCTCTCGCCGGTGCCGGGAAGGTCCGGGAGCCAGCATTCGAAGCCGTCCGCGGCGAGAGCCCGCATCACCGAAGCGAGCAGCGCCCGGGTCCGGTTCATCTCCTCGAACAATGGCGGCAGGAAGAGCAGGGCGGGGCCGCCGCCGATCCGCATCATCCATTCGTCCCGGTCTCCGACCCGGTAGCGGGAATAATGGAGACCGCCGGCCGTCACTGGAGCGATTTGGAGCGGGCGAAGGTGAGCAGGGAGCCAAAGCTTTCGAGCATGTCGGCGTCGACCTCATGATCCTCGATGAGGATGCCCAGCCGTTCCTCGAGCTCGGTCAATAATCCCGCCACCGCCATCGAATCGAATTCGGGCAGCGCTCCGAAGAGCGGGCTCGATTCATCGAGCGCGGCGACCTGGGCCTCGGGAAGCCCGAGCACGTCGCGCAGCACGGCCCGAAGGGTCTGGTCCACTTCCTGTTCGTCGTTCAGCGCGGCGGTCATCTCGGGCTCCCCTCGTGGCGCGCCGCGCCTAACGGCTTCGCGCTCGGCGGACAAGCGCCGATAGTCCGGCGCGGGCGGCGCCCAGCAGCCCGCGGGGGGAGGCAAGGTTGAACGCCTCGAGCCGCCAGAGCGTCGCGCGCTCGCCCATCCAGTCGCGCTTGTAGCCGTCGTCGCCGGTACCGTAGTCGATGCGGGCGACCCGATCCTCGTCCAGCGCGGCACGGAACATCGCCATGCTCAGCACCGTCCCGGGCGACAGCGGCTTGGAATCCTCGCGATAGGCGAGCTTGTGGATCCAGGCGGTGCCGTGCTCGACCGTCCAGAGCTGGGCGGCGAGCGCCCGTCCGTCCTTGCGGGCGATTCCGAGCCGGAGCCGGCCGGCCTCGCCTTCGCGTTCCGCGAGGTCGCGGAGGAAGGCGGGAGAGCCTTCCTCGGGCTTCCAGCTGGCGGCATAGACCTCCTCATAGGCGGCCCAGGCGGCGGGATCGAAGCCGCGGTGGATCTCGATGTCGAGGCCGGCCGCCCTGGCCTTGCGCTGCGCCGTGTTGCGCAGCTTGCCCGGCCGAGCCGCCCAATAAGCGTCGAAATCCTGTCCCGCCGTGGCGATCCGCCAGGAGGCGGTGGCCGGGCCGAGGAAGGTGGCCCAGCCGGCGCGGCGGAAGGCGAGTGCCAGCGGCTCCGGGTCCTCGAGAGGGAGTAGTTCGAGCCGGTGCAGGCGCTTGCGAAGCGCTCTTGCGATCGGCTCCGCCCCCTCGGCATCGCCCACCAGTCCGAAGCGGAGACTGTACCAGCACCGGAAAGCCTCGCCGCGGCCGTCGCGTTCGGCGAGGAACAGCCAGGCGGCGCGGTCGCCGTCGCGCGCCCGGGCCACGAGCGGGCGGCCGGGAGGCGGGCAATGGGCCTCGACCAGCCGGAACCAGCCGAGCCCGTCGAACAGGCTCGGGCGGTTGTCGAGCGCCCCGCGGGCGTCGGCCGCGACCGCGTCGAGGCCATCGAACAGTTCCACCTCGAAGCCCAACGCGCTATCCCCTCGGCTCCAAGCCCAGCCTCCCTGCTGTGGCGCAGTGAGGAGGCAAGGTGCAAGCCCCGGATCCGAACCCCCGTCCGCTCGATCATCTCGCCGCGATGGGCGCGCCCGACGCGCCCGCCCTCCTCACTAAAGAGGGACTGCTCGATTATGCCGGGCTCGAGGCCGCGGTCGGAACGCTCGCGGCCTCGCTTCAGGGGCGGGGCTTCGCGCCCGGCGACCGGGTCGCGAGCTGGCTTCCCAAGACCCGGATGACGAGCCTGCTTCCGCTCGCCTGCGCCCGGGCCGGGCTTGTCCACGTGCCCGTCAACCCGCTTTTGAAGCGCGCCCAGGTCGGCCACATCCTGGCCGACAGCGGCGCGCGGCTGCTCATCACCGGCAAGGCCCGGCTGGCGACGCTGGCGGAGGGGGACCTGCCGGCGGGCTGCGCGGCCGCGGCCGAGGAGGAAGGGGCGGCCATGCTTGCCGGTGGCGAGAGCCTGCCGCCGTCGGATGCCGATCCCGACGATCTCGCCGCCTTGCTCTATACTTCCGGCTCGACCGGCCGGCCCAAGGGCGTGATGCTCAGCCATGCCAATATGGGGCTGGGGGCGGTCAGCGTCGCTCATTATCTTCGCCTGGCGCCGCAGGACAGGGTGCTTGGAGTCCTCCCGCTCAGCTTCGATTACGGCCAGAACCAGCTGCTCTCGGCCTGGGCGGCGGGGGCCTGCGTGGTCCCGATCGAATATCTCGCCGCCCGCGACGTCATCCGCGCCGTCGAGGCGCACGCAATCACCACCCTCGCCGGAGTGCCGCCGCTCTGGGTCCAGCTGGTCGAGGCGGTCTGGCCGCCGGCCGCCGCACTGTCGCTCCGCCGGCTCACCAACAGCGGCGGCCGCCTTCCGGTGTCGATCGTCCGGCGCCTGCGCGAGCTGTTTCCGGCCGCCGAGCTCTACCTCATGTACGGCCTCACCGAGGCGTTCCGCTCCACCTATCTGGAACCCGCTTTGCTCGACGAACATCCCGACTCGATCGGCCGCGCCATCCCCTTCGCCGAAGTCATGACGTCAAGGCCGGACGGCGCCCTCTGCGCCCCCGGCGAGGACGGGGAGCTGGTCCATGCGGGGCCGCTGGTCGCGAAAGGCTATTGGAACGATCCGGACCGTACCGCGCAGCGGTTCAGGCCGGCGCCGCCGGGCTCGCGCTACGGCGGCACCGCCGTCTGGTCCGGCGACCGCGTCCGGGCCGACGAGCAGGGCCTGCTCTATTTCGTCGGCCGCGAGGACGCGATGATCAAGACCAGCGGCAACCGGGTCAGCCCGACCGAGGTCGAGGAGGCCGCCGTGGCGAGCGGGGTGGTCGTCGAGGCGGTGGCGCTCGGAATTCCTGACGACCGGCTGGGCGAGGCCATCGCTCTGGTGGTGCGCGGCAGCGGGCCCGACGAGGCTCTGCGCAACTATCTTCGGCGGGAGTTACCGAATTTTATGCAGCCGGCGCATATCCTCTGGCGCGACGAGCTGCCGCGCTCTCCCAACGGCAAGCTCGACCGCGAAGTGATCAAGAGCGAGCTGATTCGATGAGCAAGCCCATGGGGGCCATTCCGGAAGGTTTCACGGCGGAAGAGGGCATGCTGCTGATCGGCGGCCGCCGCGCCGACGCCCTGGTCGCCGAGGCGGGGGACACGCCTTTGTTCGTCTACGACCTCCGGCGGGTGGGGGCGCAGGTCCGCCGCTTTCGCTCGGCCTGCCGTGGTGTGAATCTGCATTATGCCATAAAAGCTAACACTTATGCGCCACTCCTGAAACACGTCGCGAAGCTGGTCGACGGCCTCGACGTGGCCTCGGCGGGCGAAATGGTGGCGGCTTTGGAGTCCGGCATGGACTCGCGCGAAATCTCCTTCGCCGGCCCCGGCAAGCGCGACGACGAGCTCGTCGCGGCGATCGAGGCGGGGGTGACCCTCAACGTCGAGTCCGAAGGGGAGGCCGAGCGGGCGCTGGCGATCGGCCGCGCCCAGGGGCGGACTCCGCGGCTGGCGGTGCGGGTCAATCCCGACTTCGAGATCAAGGGCTCGGGCATGCGCATGGGCGGCGGCGCCAAGCCGTTCGGGGTCGATTCGGCTCGGGTGCCGGCGCTGATCCGCAAGGTGATCGAAAGCGGCGGAATGTGGCGGGGACTTCATATTTTCGCCGGTTCCCAGGCCTTGTCCGCCGACTCGCTGATCGAGGCGCAACGGGCGACCGTCGCGCTCGCCGCCCAGCTCGCCGAGGCCGCGGGCGCGGCGCCGCCGCTGGTCAATCTCGGCGGCGGCTTCGGAATCCCCTATTTCGCCACCGAGGCGCCGCTCGACGTCGAGGCGGTCGGGGCCGCGTTGGCCGAGACTCTGGCGCGGCGCCCCCCGATCCTCGCGGAGAGCGGCTTCGCGATCGAGCTGGGCCGCTGGCTGGTCGGCGAGGCGGGGGTCTATCTGACCCGGATCGTCGACCGCAAGGAGAGTCACGGCAAGACCTTCCTCGTCACCGACGGCGGGATGCACCACCAGCTCGCCGCCTCGGGCAATTTCGGCCAGGTGGTGCGCCGCAACTATCCCGTCGCCATCGCCTCCCGGTTCGACGCTCCGGCCGAGGAGGAAGCGAGCATCGTCGGCTGCCTGTGCACCCCGCTCGACCGCCTCGCCGACGACGTCATGCTGCCCCGGGCCGAGGTCGGCGACCTGGTCGCCGTCTTCCTCGCCGGCGCCTACGGCCTGTCCGCCAGCCCGGCGGCCTTCCTCGGCCATCCTCCGGCGCTCGAGATGGCGGTCGCGTAAGGATTAACCCTTGCGTCCGGCCAGTCCCGATCTGGGACGCGCCTCTAAAGGCCATTGTTCCTAACGGTAATTTTACCTCTTGCAGCCATAGCGGACCCAAATCTCGCGTCCCTGACGTCAAGGACGCGGATCCGCGGCGACAAGAAGAGGATCAGTCCATGCGTCCAACGGCAGCTTCCAGGCTCGCTCTCGCCCTCAGCATCGGCGCCGTCGCCCTTTCGGGCTGCGGCACCGCCGGCGCCAAAACCGGCAACCGCCTTCCGCCCGCAAGCTTCGTCGGCTCCGACGATACCGCCGCCACCGAGAAATATGTGATCGGAGCGCTCGACCAGCTCAACGTCTTCGTCTGGCGCAATGCCGATCTCGGCGGCAAGGTGCAGGTCCGCCCCGACGGCATGATCACCACGCCGCTCATCCCGGACCTGCAGGCGGCGGGCAAGACTCCGGCCCAGCTCGCCGACGACATCCGCCTGGCGCTGACCAAATATGTCGACGATCCCCGGGTGACGGTGATGGTCGAGACCTTCCAGGGCAGCTTCAGCCAGCAGATCAGGGTCGTCGGAGCGACCGAGAAGCCGGCCTCCCTGCCCTACCGCGCCAACATGACCCTGCTCGACGCGATGATCGCGGTCGGCGGGCTGTCCGAATATGCGGCGGGCGACCGCGCCCGGCTGATCCGCCACGACAAGGCGACCGGGTCGCAGACCGAATATGACCTGAAGATCGCGCGCCTCCTCAAGAAGGGCGACACCAAGGCCAATGTCCGGCTCGAGCCGGGCGACGTCATCATCATTCCCGAGAGCATGTTCTGAGGCGGATTCCCCGCCGCCCCACCCACGCACGCAAGGAATCCCGGGCTCGATGGACGGACTTTACGAACAGATAAGGATCGCGATCCACCAGGTGTGGCGCCGCCGCTGGCTGGCCCTGGCGGTGGCGTGGGGCATCTGCGTCCTCGGCTGGCTCGCCGTCGCGCTGATCCCGAACACCTACGAATCCAAGTCCCGGGTCTTCGTCCAGATGCAGTCGATCCTGCCCAACCAGGTCGGGATCACCGTCCAGGAGCGGGAAGGGGATTTGAACCGGGTGAAGCAGACCCTGACGTCCAGCGAGAATCTGGCCAAGGTGGTTCGGCGGACCGAGTTGAACACGCTCATCGCCAGCGAGCGCGACCTCGCCGTGCAGGTGGCGGGGCTGCGCGAGTCGATCAAGGTGACCGCGCAGCCCGACAACATGTTCGAGATCAGCGCCACCGCGAAGGTCTCGGGCTTCTCCAACCGCCAGAATGCGAAGCTCTCGGCGGCAGTGGTCCAGGGCCTGCTCGACATCTTCGTCGAGCAGAATCTCGCCGGCGACCGCGACGAGGCCAATCAGAGCCTCGCCTTCCTCGACCAGCAGTTGAAGGCCCGCGAGAAGCAGCTTCAGGAAGCCGAGCAGCGCCGGGTCGAGTTCGAGCAGCGTTATCTCGGCCTGCTCCCCGGCGAGGGCTCGATCGGCCAGCGCATGGGCGCGGCCCGGACCGAGCTCGCCGCCATCGAGCAGCAGCTGATGCAGGCGCAAAGCTCGCTTTCCGCGCTGCGCAGCCAGCTGGCCGCCACGCCGTCCTCGATGCCGGCACTCGGCCTCGAGAGCGGCGGCGGCGGCGCCCGCGGCCAGATCGCGGCGCTGGAGGCCCAGCTCGCCCAGTCGACGTCGCAGGGCTGGACCGATTCGCACCCCGACGTGATCCGGATCAGGAACCAGATCGCGCGCCTTCGCCCGATCGCCGCCCGCGAGCCGGCCGGCGCCGGCACCATGCCCAATCCGAGCTGGGTGTCGCTGCGCGCGATGGTGGCCGAGAAGGAAGGGCAGGTGAACGCCGCCTCGATGCGCAAGGCGCAGCTCCAGTCCGATCTCGCCCAGCTCGGCACCCGCCAGGCTTCAGAGCCCGGAGTCGCCGCCGAGCAGGAACGGCTCAACCGCGATTACGACGTTCTGAAGAAGCAATATGACAAATTGCTCGAGGATCGCGACCAGGTCCGCCTCAGGACCGATGTCCGGAGCCAGACCGACGCGGTCAAGTTCAAGGTCATCGATCCGCCCAGCCAGCCCAGCGTTCCGCTGACTCCGAACCGGCCGCTGCTGCTTACCCTGATCCTGTTCGTCGGCCTCGGCGCAGGCGTCGGCGCGGCCTACGTGCTCGGCCAGATCCAGACCACCTTCCCGACCCAGAGCCGGCTCGCCGACGCCACCGGCCTGCCGGTGCTGGGCTCGATCAGCGAGGTGTTCACCGACGCGGCCAAGGCGCGGCACCGGCAGCGGCTGCTGTGGCTCGGCGGCGGCGGGGCGGCGCTCGGCGCGGCCTGGGCCGTGCTGCTGGCGGTCGAATTCTGGCAGCGCAGCACGGTCGCCTGAGGGAGCCCCTGATGAACAAGCACAGCCCCCTCAGCCACAGCGGCTCGCTCCTCGAGCGGGCGGCGGAGCTTTACGGCTTCGGTTCGGCTCCCGCCATTGCACCCAGCTCATCGGCCCCGCCGCAAGGCGCCGCCCCGGAGCCGCGGCCCGAGCCCGAGCCGGAGCCGAAGGCCGTTCCCCGGTCCTTTCTGCCCGCGGTCACCGAAGCGCCCGGAGCGAATGCCCCGGTGGACCGCGCATCGCTCGGCGAACGGGGCTTCATCGTCCCGGACAGCCCGGCCGGCCCGCTCGCCGAGGAGTTCCGGATCGTCAAGCGCCAGCTTCTGCTCGGAATGGGCGCGGGAAGCCCGGTCGCGGCCGACAAGCGGCGAACGATCCTCGTCTGCTCGGCCCAGCCCGACGAGGGCAAGACCTTCTGCGCCGTCAACCTGGCCCTTTCCCTGGCCGGCGAAAAGGACATGGAAGTCCTGCTCGTCGACGCCGATTTCCCAAAGCCCGAGATCCTCGCCATCCTCGGCCTGCAGGCCCAGGGCGCCGGCTTCGTCGACGCACTGGCCGATCCGTCGCTCGATCCCGAGCGGCTGGTCATCCGCACCGACATTGGCGGCCTCTCGGTCCTTCCGGCCGGCCGCTACGAGAATGACGTGCCCGAGCTGCTCGGCTCGAACCGTACCGCCCAGGTGCTGGAGCGCCTGACCGAGGGGCGGCCGAGGCGCATCGTGATCTTCGATTCCCCGCCCGCACTGATGGCCTCCGCCGCCTCGGCGCTGGCGGCCCATGTCGGCCAGCTCCTGCTCGTCGTCAGGGCCGATCAAACCACCGAAGCCGACCTGAAGGAGGCCGCCGGCCTGCTTTCGGGCTGCCCCCAGATCAGCCTGCTGCTCAACGGCACGGGCTTCGCCGCGACCGGCCGCCGGTTCGGCTCCTATTATGGATATGGCCAATGAAACAGGCTTTTTTCCAAAGGTTTGCAAGCCGAACTTGGCTCACGGTAGCAGCGACCGCGGGGGTCAGTCTGCTGGCCGGCGCCGCCGCCGTCCAGGGCGAGCCGCGCACCAGCATCCAGCCCTATCTCCAGGTCGAGCAGGTCGCGACCATGGATTTCGACCGGGGCGAGGTGCTCACCTATACCGGCGTCGGCGGAGGCATCAACGCCGCCGTCGCGACCCGGCGGGTCCAGGCCACGATTAGCGTCGACTATCAGCACCGGGTCGGCTGGAACAAGGGCCTCGAGGACAATGACGTGGTCAGCGGAATCGCCGCCGCCCATTTCGAGGCGGTGCCGGGCGTGCTCAGCATCGACGCCGGGGCCATGGCCGCGCGTACCCATGCCGACATAAGGCTGCCGGTGCCCAACGCCCGGACCATCGACAGCTCGAACGTCGCCGAAATCTACAGCGCCTATGCCGGACCCACGCTCACCACGCATGCCGGGCCGGTCTCGGTCGGCGCCAGCTATCGCCTGGGCTACGTCAAGGTCGACGACCACAGCCTGGCCGGCGCGCTGCCCCCGGGCTCGCCGCGGATCGACCGCTATTCCAGCAGCACCGTCCACAACGCCACGGTGAGCTTCGGAATGGCGCCGGGCCGGCTGCCGGTCGGCTGGACGGTCGGCGCCGGCTACGTCCGCGAGGACATGAACCGGCTCGATTCCAGCTTCGAGGGCAAATATGTGCGGGGCGACGTCGTCCTGCCGGTCTCGCCGACCCTCGCCGTCACCGGCGGCGTCGGCTACGAGACGATGAAGGGCTCGCAGCAGGACTTCCTGCGCGGCCCCGGCGGGCTGCCGGTGCTCACCCCCGGCGGCAACCTCATCCCCGATCCGTCCAGGCCCCGGCTCAAGACCGTCGATCATGACGGGACGATGTGGGACGTCGGCCTGATCTGGCGCCCGACCCGCCGCACCGAGCTCCAGGCCCGGGGCGGGTGGCGCTATGGCGGCGAGAGCTTCACCGCCTCGCTCTCCCACAAGATCAACAGCCGCTCGGCGCTGAACGCGAGCATCTATGACAGCGTGAGCAGCTTCGGAAGGCTGTTAGTAGCCGATCTCAATGGGTTGCCGACGAAGTTTGAGGCTCCGTCCAATGGTAATCTGACCGGCGCCGGCTGCGTCTTCGGCAACGATCCCGGCACCGGCGCCTGCTTCGGCGACGCCTTCCAGTCGATCGCCAACTTCAACTTCCGCAACCGCGGCGCAAGCATCCGCTATTCGGCGGCGCGCGGGCCGTGGACCATGGGCCTGGGCGCCGGCTACGCCAACCGCAAATATCTCGCTCCGGACAGCAGCCTCTTCGCCTTGAACGGGGTCACCGACCAGAGCTTCAGCCTGCAGGGCAATATCGGCCGCCGGCTGACGCGAAGCTCGGGCTACGATATCGACGCTTACGCCTCCTGGTTCGACAGCGGCCTCGCCGACACCGACGCCAGCTTCGGCGCCGGGCTGACCGGCCGCTACTACCGCAACATCTTCCGCGATCGGCTCCAGGCCCAGATCTCGGCGGGCCTCTACACCACCCAGGCCGGGGAGTTCGACGCCAGCTACGGCTCGATCCTGTTCGGACTGCGCTATTCTTTCTGAGGGACGGCACGATGTATACCGACCATTACGGCCTCGCCGAGCGCCCCTTCCAGCTGACGCCGGACGCGCGTTACTGGTATGAGAGCCGCACCCACAAGAAGGCGATGGCCTATCTCGGCTACGGCCTCGCCCAGGGCGAAGGCTTCATCCTCGTCACCGGCGAGATCGGCGCCGGCAAGTCGACCCTGGTCGCGCACCTGATGGCGACGATCGACCGCGAGCGGCTGAACGCGATCAGCCTGGTCTCGACCCAGGTCGAGGGCGACGACATGCTTCGCCTCGCCGCGCAGGGGCTGGGGCTGGAAACCGGCGGAGTCGCCAAGGCGCAGATGCTCGACCGGATCGAGCACCGGCTGCGCGAGGAAGCGGCGAAGGGCAAGCGCACCCTCCTGATCGTCGACGAGGCCCAGAACCTGCCGGTCTCGGCGCTCGAAGAGCTTCGGATGCTTTCGAACTTCACCAGCCAAGGCCGTGCGCTCATTCAGATTTTCCTGCTCGGACAGCCCGAGTTCCGGGACCGGGTCGCCGACGATGACAGCCTCGAGCAGCTGCGCCAGCGGATCATCGCAAGCCATCATCTGGAAGCGATGGAGGCCCAGGAGATCGAGCCTTATGTCGTCCACCGCCTCGCCGTCGCCGGCTGGCAGGGGCGGCCGGCTTTCGAGCCCGACGCCTTCGCGTCCATCTACCGCCATTCGGGCGGAGTGCCGCGCAAGCTGAACCAGCTCGCCGCCCGGATCCTCCTCTATGCCGGAATCGAGCAGCTCGAGACGATCGGCGGCGGCGACGTCGAGGCGGTCGCGGCCGACATGGCCGCCGACCGTCCCGCCGGCGCTTCGAGGCGGGTGCTTCCGCTGCGCCCCTTCGCCTCGGCCGCCGAGCCGGCCGCCGACCCGTCGCTGGCCGGCCGGATCGCCGCGATCGAGGCCCGCCTCGACGAGCAGGAGGCGGCGGTTCGCCGGGTCTTGACCGTCCTGCTCGACTGGGTCGAGAACGAAAGCCAGCCGCGCCGCAGCAATGCCGCTTGAACTTTTTAATTCCTCCCCGAGCTCGCTCGGGGAGGGGGACCGCACGAAGTGCGGTGGAGGGGGAATGCCGACTCCGAATTTCCCCTCCACCACGTCGCTTCGCGCCGCGGTCCCCCTCCCCGAGCGAAGCTCGGGGAGGATCTTGAACGCCCTCTCCGTCGACGTCGAGGACTGGTTCCAGGTCGGCGCCTTCGAGAAAGTCATAAGCCGCGACCAGTGGGACGGGCTGGAGCAGCGCGTCGAGCGCAATTCCGGGGCGGTGCTCGACCTGTTCGCGCAGGCGGGGGTCAAGGCGACCTTCTTCACCCTGGGCTGGGTCGCCGAGCGCTACCCGGAGGTGATCCGCAGGGCCGCCGCCGAGGGCCATGAGATCGCGAGCCACGGCTGGGACCATCAGCGGGTCTTCAACCTCGGCGAGGCGGGCTTCCGCGCCGACCTGCGCCGGGCCCATGCCGCGATCGCCGCCGCCGCCGGGATCGAGCCGAAGGGCTATCGAGCGCCGAGCTTCTCGATCGACTCGCGCACGCCCTGGGCCCACCCCATCCTCGCCGAGGAGGGCTATGCCTATTCCTCGAGCGTGGCTCCGATCGCCCACGACCATTATGGCTGGCGCGAGGCGCCCCGCTTCGCCCACCGGCCGCTTCCGGACTCGGGCCTGATCGAGCTGCCCGTCACCACGGTCGAGCTCGCCGGGCGGCGGCTGGCCGCGGGGGGCGGGGGCTTCTTCCGGCTTCTGCCCTATCGTTTCTCGACCTGGGCGATCGACCGGGTCAACCGGGGCGACCAGCGCCCCGCCGTCTTCTATTTCCACCCCTGGGAGATCGACCCGGACCAGCCCCGGGTCGGGGGCGCGCCGCTCAAGTCGCGGCTCCGCCACTACAGCCGGCTCTCAGCGATGCGGCCCAAGCTCTTGAAGCTGTTCAGGTCGCACTCCTGGGGCCGGACCGACCGGGTGGTCGAGCTCGAGCGCGGGCGGCTGGCATGAACGCGCCCCTGCTCAAGCCGCGCCTCCGGGTGCGGGTCCTCGACCTGGGCGACGAGGCGGAGTGCCGCCGGGCCGATTCCTTCGTCGCCGGCCGGAGCGGCGCCGACTTCTTCCACCGCCCGCAATGGAGCCGGGCGGTGGAGCGCGGCTGCGGGCAGAAGGGGCATTATCTGGTCGCCGAGCAGGGCGACGGGACTCTCGCCGGCTGCCTGCCGTTGACCGAGATACGCTCGCTTCTGTTCGGCCATGCCCTGGTCTCGGCCGGCTTCGGCACCGGCGGCGGAATCGTCGCCGCCGACGAGGCGGCCGTCGCCGCGCTCGCCGAGGCGGCCTGGGCCCTGGCGGCGTCGCTGGGCTGCGCCTCGGTCGAGCTTCGCGGCGGCGCCCTGCCCGAGGGCTGGGAGCGGCGCGAGGGAGTTCATTCCGCCTTCTCGGCCCGATTGTGCGCCGATCCCGAGGCGATGCTCGCCGCCATGCCCAAGCGCCAGCGCTACGAGGTGCGCCGGGCGCTGGGCGCGGGCCTCGAGGTCAGCGCCGGGAACGACCCGCGTCATCGCTCCGCCTTCTACCGAGTCTATGCCGAATGCGTGCGCAACCTCGGCACACCGGTCTTCCCGGCCGCCTTGTTCGAGGCGATGGCGGACGAATATGGCGAAGATTGCGACATCCTCGTCGTCTGGAAGGACGGGCGCCCCGAAGCGGTCAATTTCAACCTCTATTTCGGAGCGAGCGGCCAGTGCCATTGGGGCGGTGGAACCGCCGGGGCGAGGGCGAACCGGGCCAACGACCTGATGATCTACGCCTTCATGCGCCATCTCGCCGGGCGCGGCTGCACCCGCGCCGATTTCGGCCGCTCCAAGCTCGGCTCGGGCGCCTATGAGCGAAAGAAGATGTGGCATCTCGACGAGCGGCCGCTCGTCTACGCGGTCCGCACCGCCGAGGGTGCCGCGCCGCGCGACGTAAGCCCGCTCAGCCCGCGCTACCGGCTGAAGGTCGAGGCCTGGAAGAAGCTGCCCCTGATCGTCGCCAACCGGCTGGGCCCCATGCTCGCGAGGGGCCTCGGCTGATGGGCGACCTGCTCTTCCTCGCCCAGCGCATCCCGTTCCCGCCCGACCGGGGCGACAAGATCCGCACCTTCCACGAGCTCAGGCACCTCGCGGCCCTCGGGCGGGTGCATCTCGCCTGCTTCGCCGACGACTCGGCGGACGCGGCCCATCTCGCCGGGCTTCGCGAGGCGATCGGGCCGGCCCTGGGCGAGGTCCATGTCGAAACGAGGCACAGGTCGCGAGCCGCGGCCGGCGCCCTGGCGATGGTCGAAGGCCGGCCGGTGTCGCTCAGCCTGTTCGACAGCGCCGCTCTGCGCGGCTTCGTCGCTCGGATGCTGGCCAGCGGCCGGATCGGAACGGTCTTCGCTTTCTCCGGCCAGATGGCCCAATTCGTGCCGGAGGGGCTGTCCGCCCGCTTCGTGATGGATTTCGGCGACGTCGATTCGGCCAAGTTCGAGGCCTATGGCGCGGAAGGTGGAGCGATGGCGCCTATCCACCGCCGCGAGGGCAGGATGCTCGCCGCGTTCGAGCGGGCGGTGGCGATTCGGGCCGACGTCAGCCTGTTCGTCAGCGATGCCGAGGCGGAGCTGTTCAGGCGCCGCAGCGGCCTTGCCGGCGCCGACGTCCGGGCGCTTCAGAACGGCGTCGACCTCGATTATTTCGATCCCGAAGCGCGCTTCCCTCTCCTCGACGAGCAGGGGCCGCTGATCGTCTTCACCGGGCAGATGGATTATGCGCCCAATATCGACGCGGTGCGCTGGTTCGCGGGCGAGGTGATGCCGATGCTTCCCGACGCGCGCTTCGCCATCGTCGGGCGCAAGCCGGCGGCGGCGGTCCGGCGGCTCGAAGGTCCGCGAGTCATCGTCACCGGCGGGGTGCCGGACGTTCGCTCCTGGCTGGCCGCGGCCGACGTCGTTGCGGCGCCGCTGCGGATCGCCCGGGGAATCCAGAACAAGGTGCTCGAGGCGATGGCCATGGCTCGGCCGGTGGTCGCCTCGCCGGCCGCCTTCGAAGGGATCGAGGCGGAGCCGGGACGCCATCTCCTCGTCGCCGATTCGACCGAGGCGCAGGCCGAGGCCATAAGCGCTCTTCTCGGCGACCCCGGCCGGGCGAGGGCGTTGGGGCAAAGCGCCCGCCGCCGGATCGAGCAGGCCTATCGCTGGGAGGCCCGGCTTGCGCCGCTCGGCGAGATCGTCGGCCTTCCGGCGCGGCAGGCGGCGGCATGACGGCGGTCCTGCCCGTCGCGCGCGCCGATCCGCTCGCTTCCATCTGGCGAGCGCATCTCCTCGCCCTCGCCGGCGCGGCGGCGGCGATCCTGCTGCTGTTCGCCGGCGACGCCGCCGACATGGCGGCGATCTGGTGGAACAGCGATACGTTCAACCACTGCCTGCTGATCCTGCCGATCATCGTCTGGCTGGTCCGGCAGCGGCTGCCCGAGCTGGCGGCGCTGGCGCCGCGGGCCTGGGCTCCGGCCCTGGCGCTGGTCGCCGGCGGCAGCCTCGCCTGGCTGCTCGGCGAGGCGGGCAATGTCGCGCTGCTCCGCCATCTCGGGCTGGTGATCATGCTTCAGGGGGCGGTTATCGCCTGCCTGGGCAAGGCGGTTGCTCGCGGCCTGGCCTTCCCGATCTTCTATGCGTTTTTCCTGGTGCCGTTCGGGGAGGAGCTGGTTCCGCCGCTTCAGACCCTGACCGCCGGGATGAGCATGGCCCTCCTCGCGCTGACCGGGGTTCCGGCGCATCTCGAAGGCATCTTCATCTCGACTCCGAGCGGGCTGTTCCGGGTCGCCGAGGCCTGTTCGGGCGTGAAGTTCCTGGTGGCGATGGCGGCCTTGGGAGCGCTCGCCGCCAATCTCTGCTTCCGGTCCTGGCGGCGCCGGCTCCTGTTCGTCGCCTTCGCGCTCGCCGTCTCGGTGGTGGCCAACGGGGTGAGGGCGTTCGGAACCATCTATCTGGCTTACCTGACCGACAACCAGGTCGCGGTCGGCTTCGACCATATCGTTTATGGCTGGCTGTTCTTCGCCATCGTCATCGCCCTCGTCATGGCGGCGGGCTGGCGCTTCTTCGACCGCGCGCCGAACGCGCGCTGGTTCGATCCCGCCGAGCTTCAGGCACCCGGCGCCACGCCCGGGCGGGCGGCCCGTGCCGCCCAGGTGGCGGCGATCGCGGTCGCCCTCGCCGCCGTTTCGCCTTTCTGGTCGGGCGCCGTCGCGGCCGCCGGAACGCGGGCCGTCCCCGCTTCGCCGCTTCCCGAAGTCCACGGCTGGACCCGCCTTCCCGCCGGCAACGAATGGCGGCCTTATTATACCGGCGCCGACCGGATCGCGCTCGGTCGCTACCGCAACGCCGCCGGCCAGCAGGTCGATCTCGCGCTCGTCGTCTTCGCCCGGCAGAGCGAGGGGCGCGAGCTTGTCGGCTACGGCCAGGGCGCGGCGGATGAGGACGGCGCCTGGTCGTGGACCGGCGACTCCGCGCCGCCGCCGGACGGCAAGGCCGAGCGGATCGGCTCGCACGGCAAGGTGCGCGAGGTGGCGACCTTCTACCGGGTCGGTGACGTCGTCACGGGAAGCTCGGCGCGGGTGAAGCTGGAGACGGTCAGGACCAGGCTGCTGGGCGGGCCGCAGCGGGCGGTGGCGGTGCTGGTCGCGGCCGAGGCGCCGGCGGACGGCCTCAGCCCGCGGCCGGCGATCGACGCCTTCCTGCGCGACCTCGGACCGGTCGCGCCTCTTGCCGACCGGGCCGCCGGGCTGGCAGGGGACTGAGCGATGTGCGGAATCGCCGGCCTTTTCTACGTGAGCAATCCCAAGCCCGTCGATCCGAAGCGGGTGAGGGCGATGACCGACGTGCTCGCCCATCGCGGCCCCGACGGCAGCGGCGTGTGGACCGCTCCCGGCGTCGGCCTCGGCCACCGGCGCCTCTCGATCATCGACCTCGCCACCGGCGACCAGCCGATGCGCTCGGCCGACGGCAAGCTGGCGCTCAGCTACAATGGCGAGATCTACAATTTCCGCGAGGTGAGGGCCCAGCTGGAGCCGCTCGGCCACGTCTTCCGGACCGAGAGCGACACCGAGGTGATCCTGGCGGCATGGCGGCAATGGGGGCCGGACTGCCTCGCCCGGTTCAACGGCATGTTCGCCTTCGCCCTCTACGACGGGGACCGGGACTCGCTGTTCCTCGCCCGCGACCGGCTCGGCGTGAAGCCGCTCTACTGGACGACCCTGTCGGACGATTCCCTGGTCTTCGCCTCCGAGCTCAAGGGCCTGCTCGCCCACCCCTTGATGCGGCGGGCGCCGAGCCGGAGCGCGGTCGACGATTATCTGGCGCTCGGCTACGTCCCCGACGACAATTGCATGGTCGACGGAGTGAGGAAGCTCGCCGCCGGCCATCATCTGCTGGTCCGCCGCGGCCGGGTGGTGCCGAAGCCGGTGCAATGGTGGGACGTCGACTTCTCCAACCCCTCGAGCGCCTCCGTCGCGACTCTGGAGGAGGAGCTGGTCGAGCGGCTGCGCGAGGCGGTGCGCTCGCGCATGGTCGCCGACGTTCCGCTCGGCGCCTTCCTCTCCGGCGGAGTCGACAGCTCGGCGGTGGTCGCGCTGATGGCGGAAGCGAGCCGAAGCGCGGTGCAGACCTGCTCGATCGGCTTTACCGAGGCCGATCATGACGAGTCGAAATGGGCCGCCCTGGTCGCCGAACGCTTCGCCACCAGCCACCGAAGCCGGATCGTCGCCGCGGACGATTTCGGGCTGATCGACACGCTTGCCGACGCCTTCGACGAGCCCTTCGCCGATGCTTCCGCCTTGGCCACCTACCGGGTCTCCGAGCTGGCCCGCGAGACGGTCAAGGTGGCGCTTTCCGGCGACGGCGCCGACGAGGCCTTCGCCGGCTATCGTCGCTACCGCATGTTCGCCGCCGAGGAGCGGGTGAGGGGGCTTCTGCCGGGCCCGGCGCGCGGCCTTCTGGGCGCGGTCGGCGACCTTTATCCCAAGCTCGACTGGGCGCCCCGCTTCCTTCGCGCCAAGACGACCCTGCAGGCGATCCGCCAGGAGGGCGGCCAGGCCTATGCGGGCGCGGTCGGCGTGACGCCACCGGGAATAAGGTCAAGCCTTTACACTGCGCTCTTCAAGCGTTTTCTCGGCGGGTATCGCGGCGAGGAGCGTTATGTGAAGGCGATGGCCGGCGCTCCGGCGGGCGACGCTCTGTCCCGCGCCCAATATGCCGACCTCAAGATCTGGCTGCCCGGCGACATCCTTACCAAGGTCGACCGCACGAGCATGGCGGTCGGCCTGGAGGCGCGCGAGCCCCTGCTCGATCACCGGCTGGTCGAATTCGCGGCGCGCCTGCCGGCCCGGATGCGGCTTCGCGGCGGTTCCGGCAAATGGCTGATGAAGCGGGCGCTCGGCCGCTATCTGCCCGACCAGTTGCTCAACCGGACCAAGATGGGCTTCGTCACGCCCATCAGCGCCTGGTTCCGGGGCCCGCTCGCGGCCGAGGCGGCGTCGATTGCGCACAGCCCCGCTCTGATCGAGCTGGGCTGGTTCGACTCCGCCGCCGTCGCCCGCCTCGCCGCCGCCCACCGATCCGGCCGCGAGGAGCATGGCCGGCTGCTCTGGCAATTGCTGATGCTCGACAAGTCGCTCCAGCGCCTGTTCGGCTTCGGTGCAGGGGTGAGGAAGGCGGGCTGAGTCTCCCCTCCCTCGAAGGGAGGGAGGTTAATCCGGATAGACCGCCTCGACGAAATACAGCCCGTGCGGGGGCGCGTTCAGCCCGAGGGCGGCGCGGTCCCGCGCCTGCAGCGCCGCCTTCAGGTCCGCCGCCGTCCATTTGCCGCGCCCGACCAGTTGCAGGCAGCCGACCATCGAGCGCACCTGGTGGTGGAGGAATGAGCGCGCGTCCACCTCGATCAGGATCGATTCGCCCTGGCGGCGCACGTCGAGCCGGTCGAGAGTCTTGAGCGGGCTTTCCGACTGGCAATGGGCGGAGCGGAAGGTGGTGAAATCGTGCCGCCCGACGAGGACCTGCGCCGCCGAGTGCATCGACTCGGAGTCGAGCGCCACGCCCACCTGCCACGCCCGCCCCGCCGCGAGAGCCAGCGGCGCCCGCCGGTTGACGATCCGGTAGAGATAGCGGCGGCCGATGCAGCTGAAGCGCGCATGCCAGTCCGCCGCGACGATCCGCGCCCCGATTATGGCGATCGGCAGCGGCCGGAGCCTTGCATTCAGCCCCGCGGCGAGCCGGAACGGCGCGATCGCCCGCCCGATGTCGACATGGGCGGCCATGGCGACGGCATGGACGCCCGCGTCCGTCCGCCCGGCGGCGTGAACCGCCGAGCGCTCACCGGTAATCGCCTCGACCGCCTCCTCGATCGCCTGCTGGATCGACGGGCCGTGCGGCTGGCGCTGCCAGCCCATGAAGGGCCCGCCGTCATATTCGACGGTGAGTCTGAAGCGCGTCACCCGAGCTTCGTGCCTGGGGGGATGGGGAAGCCGCGAAGCAATTCGGCGCCGCTCATCGGCGCCCGGCCCGCCCGCTGGATCAGGGTGGGGACGAGCCCGCCCACGCCGCAGGCGATGGTGAGCCACTCGTCCAGCACCGTGCCCGGCTCGCCCGCGACGTCCACGGCATCGGCGGCGAGCAGCCTGAAGCGCTCGCCGCCATGGTCGAACCAGGCCCCGGGCGCCGGGTTGAACGCCCTGACCCGGCGCTCGAGCTCCAGCGCGTGGCCCATGAAATCGAGGCGCGCCTCCTCCTTGCCGATCTTGGGCGCGTAGGTCGCCAACTCCTCGGCCTGCGGTTTCGGGCCGATGCGGTCGATCCGGCCGAGGACTTCGATCATCCATTCCGCGCCGAGCCGGGCCAGCTCGCCGGTGAGCTCGCCGGCGGTCTTGCGGTCGATCGGCGTGCCCGCGGCCGCCAGCATCGGGCCGGTGTCGAGGCCGGCCTCCATCTGCATGATCGTGACCCCGGTCATCCGGTCGCCGGCGAGGATGGCGCGCTGGATCGGCGCGGCGCCGCGCCAGCGGGGGAGGAGCGAGGCATGGACGTTGAGGCAGCCGTGGCGGGGCGCGTCGAGGATCGGCCGAGGCAGGATCAGCCCGTAGGCGGCGACCACGGCGGCATCGAGGTCGAGCGCCGCGAAGGCGGCCTGGGCGCCGGGGTCGCGGAGCGAGAGCGGAGTGCGCACCTCGATCCCCATCGCCTCGGCGCGTTGCTGGACGGGGGAGGGGCGCAGGCCCTTGCCCCGGCCCGCCGGGCGAGGCGGCTGCGAGTAGACGGCGGGGATATCGTGGCCGGCCGCGGCGAGCGCCTCCAGCGTCGGCACGGCGAATTCGGGGGTACCCATGAAAGCGATGCGCATGGCTTGCCCTTAGAACGGATTCCCGCGCCGTAGAAATCCCCTCCCTGGAAGGGAGGGGCCAGGGGTGGGTAGGCGAGCGCGGCGAGACTTTGGCAGCGCCGGAGTTTCGGCCGCCTCCGGCGGACCCAACCCCCAATCCCCTCCCTTGGCAGGGAGGGGGGTTTGAACCGCCGTTGGACCTCGCTACCTGTCCACAATGGCTTCTCCCGAGATCGACGCTCTCACCCAGGCTTTGGCCCGCCTCCCGGGCCTGGGGCCGCGCTCGGCGCGGCGGGCGGTGCTTCACCTGATGAAGAAGCGCGAGGCGGCGCTCACCCCGCTGCTGAGGGCGCTGGAGCGGGTGAACGACAATCTCTCGGTCTGCTCGGCCTGCGGCAATGTCGACACCAGCGATCCCTGCAGCGTCTGCACCGATACTCGTCGCGACGACCGGCTGCTGTGCGTGGTCGAAGAGGTGTCCGACCTTTGGGCGCTCGATCGCTCCCGACTCTTCCCGGGCCGCTTCCATGTGCTCGGCGGCCGGCTCTCGGCGCTCGAAGGCGTTAGGCCCGAGGATCTCAGCATCGACAAATTGCTCGGGCGCGTCGCCCAGGGCGGCATCGACGAGGTCGTGCTGGCGATGAACGCCACGCTCGAAGGCCAGACCACCGCCCATTATCTCGCCGAGCGGCTGGAAGGCTTCCCGATCCGGCTCACCCAGCTCGCCCACGGCCTGCCGGTCGGCGGCGAGCTCGATTATCTCGACGAGGGCACCCTCGCCCAGGCGCTGAGGGCGCGGCGGCCGGTCGCCTGATCGCCGGCTCGCTTCCAGCCCGAGCCCGAAGCCGGTAAGGACGCTTCATGCCCCATCGGCCCACATCGCATCAACTGGAGGACGCTTCCCGGCGAGCGTTCGAAGCGCTCCTGCCGCCGGCGTGGGTGTCGCGTTCGAAGAGCCACGATTACGGCACCGACCTCGAGGTCGAGATATTCGACGACCAGGGGTCGGCGACGGGGATCATCTTCCTGGTCCAGCTCAAGGCCACCGATGCCGCGGAAAGGGCAACCCGTCTCCCGATCGACATCGAGCATCTGGATTATTTCGACTCGCTGGACCTGCCGACCCTCATCGTAAGATATTGCCGCCCCGATGGCAGCGTCCATGTCAGGTGGAATTTCAACGTCGAGCGGCCGCTGGAGGAAGGTCCCCGGCCGCGCCGGCAGATGACCCTGAATTACGGCGCGGACGACCGCTGGACCCCGGAGACCCCGGCGCGGATCTTCAGGACCCTGTCGGTCCTGCGGCGGATCAAGACCCTGTCGCCATCCCAGGCGGTCGCGCTCGTCGCCGGCGATGACAAGCTGCCACCGGAGCTGCGGTTTCACCTCGACGAAGCGATCCACGAGGCGGCGGAGCGGGTGCCCGTCCTCCATCCGGTTCAGCTCGACCCAGGCCAGCTCGCGATCCAGCTGCGGGCGACGGCCGGCAAGCTCCGGGTCCGGATCGAGGGCGTGACCGAATTCAGCTTCGAGCTCCGGACGTCCGATGTGGAGGAGCTGCTCGGCAACATCCTCTACGGCTCGGCGGCCCTGCTCGGGAAGCATCGTCTGCACCAGCACGCGGCGCGGGTCGCGGAAGCGATCCTGCAGCTCGAACGGCCTTGCGCGGACAAGGAAATCGCGTTCGCGGCGTGCCGTGCCCTCGCAGCCACTCCCAAGGCGTCGGTGGCTCTGGCGATATTGAACGGCCTCCACCACGGCGACAATGTGTTCGGCCTCCTCCTCTTCGGGGATCTGCGGCTCGGCGCCACCCATGCCGAAGAGCGCTACCAGGCCCTGCTCGAGTTCATGGAGGCCAGCCGCGCGCACGCGGCGGAGCAGGGTGACGAAGCGGCGGCGGCCACCGCTCATTACAGCATCGCCAACATCCACCGGAGCTCGGGGCAGCTGGTGCGGGCGGTCCATCATTATAACCGCTCGCGGCGCCTGCGACCGGAGTATCTCTCAACCGATTACTTCCTGTTCGAGACGGGATCCTGCCTTTTCCTGACCGGCCATTATCGCGAGGCGGCGCGCTGGTATCTGGCCGCGCATGCCGCCGGCCAGCCGCGGATCAGCTTCGTCCTCGGCGATGCGCTGCTGTTCGCCGGACGCGTGGCCGAAGCGGTTCCGCATCTTCGCGATGCCGTCGAGGCCGGCTCGGAAGACGGTGGCGACGAAGCCGCAGTGAAGCTGCGCATGTGCACGCATCTGATCGCGAGATACGGACCCAATCTGCCGCGGGCCGGCTCGAAGGCGCGCGCGCTGGCGCTCGAGATCGAGGCGGGCCGCTCGTCGGCCGGGTGGGAGGGGGTGATCGCCATCGACGCACTGAACGCGCTCGGCAACTTCAACGCCGGTATCGCCGCTTCCCGGCAGGGGCGCTTCGCCGATGCCTGGACTCATTTCCTGATTGCGGCCTTTCGACTTCCAACCGACGTCGAGGCCTGGGCGAACAGCCTCCTGTGCGCCGCCAACGACCGCACGAAGGACGTCTTCGTCCCTACCTTGTCGTGCGCGCTGCGTCTGGGCGGGCGGGATTCGTACAGGCGGTTCCGGAGGGAAATCGCGCAGCAGGGGGTGGCCGGCGAGGCCCTCGGCCGGCTGGACGAGCTGGCGCGCGGGCTGCTGGAAGAGATCGAGGCACGCCGGGAACGCGGCTTCACGGTCCGCCTCCTCGGGGATGAGGGGCCCGAAATATTGCATGCGAAGGCCGTTCCCTGATCCGACCCGGGGGCGCTCGACGTGTCGCAAATGCGATGGAGCCCGCGCCGGGCGCGATCCGTAACGGTCGGGGAATAAACGACTTTTCCGTTCCGGTGGATGCAACCAACATAGATCAGCTTCGTTGAGGCCGCTCGTCGGGTTGTTCGTGGTCCCGCCGCCGCCGAGTTCAAAGACAAGAGAAAATGATGCGCGCTCTCATCATCGAGCCACAGATATTCACGTCCTTCATGATCGAGGACGCCCTTCGCGACGCAGGCTTCACCTCGATCGCCCTGGCGACGACCGAGGAGGAAGCGGTGGCCAGCGCGGAGGCCGAGCCGCCCGATCTCGTCACCGCCGCGGTCGAGCTCCAGCGCGGCAGCGGCATAAGCGCGGTCGAGCGGATCCGCTCGAGGCTGAAGGTGCCGGTGCTGTTCATCACCCAGCATATCCGGCAGGTGAGGGCGCGCGACCCTCACGCGCCCGTCGTCAGGAAACCCTTCGCCGCCGCCCATCTCCCTCCCGCCATCGCGGCTGTAAAGGCGGGCGGCTGATGCCCGCCAAACGCCATGCTGAACTCGTTTCAGCATCCAGTCTCGAGCCGCCTCGCCGTTCGAGGCCAATGCATCGATCGCGTCTCCTCACCGGCCGGCAGGCCCCGGATTTTTTGAGGGAAGGCACAAAGGCGCAAAGGCACGACGTAGAAAAAAGAGCTCTCTACGTCGTGCCTTCTCTTGGAAATTGGCGCCCTCGCGCGCGGGGCGCCTCGCCCGTCGGCTCGTCCGACGCCGGACCTTCGGACGGGCATAAGGCTGGATCCTGAAACCGGGTTCAGGGTGATGATGCGGGCCCCGGCGTTAGCGGTAGCTGATCACCTCATATTCGATGCCGTCGGGGTCGAAGAAGTAGAAGCGCCGGCCGGGCTCGTAATCGCCATGGGAGAAGGGGGTGAGGCCGGCCGCCACCACCTTCGCCTCGGTCCCGTCGAGATCGTCGACCTCGACTCCGATATGGTTGAGCGGCCGGCCCTTGACGAACTGGTCCTCGGAATAGGTCTTCTTCGGATCGGTATAGACGGCGACATAATGTTGGTCGGAGCCGACATGGATCGTCCGGCCTCCGTTCATCGACGGCCCCTGCCAGCGAATCCGCCAGCCGAAGATCGACTCCATCAGCCTCGCCGCCCGCTCCGGGTCGCTCACCGTGACGTTGACATGCTCGATCCTGGGTAAAGCCATGATCATTCTCCTCGCTCAGGCCCCTTCGGTTGCGAGTCGTACGACCTCAAGCTAAGTTGAGGTCAAGCTTCATTTCGCGGGCGGATTTCCATGACCTCGACGGCCCTCCTCACCATCGGCGAGCTGGCGCGCCGGACTGGCCTTTCGGTCTCCGCGATCCGCTTCTACGAGGCGCGCGGCCTGGTCAGCGCGATCCGGACGAGCGGCAACCAGCGGCGGTTCCTTCGCTCCGACATCCGCCGCCTCTCCTTCGCGCTGATCGCGCAGCGCTGCGGCCTCACCCTCGGCGAGATCGAGAAGGAGATGGCGCTGCTTCCAAACGGCCGGACGCCCAACCGCGCCGACTGGCGGGCGATCAGCGAGCGCCTCCGCGCCACGCTCGACCAACGGATCGCGATGCTCGAGCGCACGCGCGACCGGCTGGACGGCTGCATCGGCTGCGGCTGCCTGTCGCTAGAAAATTGCGCCCTCTACAATCCCGGCGACCGCGCCGCCCGGGCCGGGCCGGGGCCGAGGTTCCTGCTCGGCGACAAAGCGGCGGACTTCGCCTGACGGGTGCGATGAGAAATTTGGCGGCCGGCATAGAACGGGTGGGGCTCGATCCCGATCCTGTCCTACACCTTCCGGCTCAGCGCCCGCATCGCGTCGTCCAGGCCCTCGAGAGTCAGCGGATACATGCGTTCCTGCATGAGCTGGCGGACGATCTGGGTCGACTGGGTGTAGCCCCAATATTTCTCCGGAGCCGGGTTGAGCCAGACCGAGCTGGGATAGGTGTTGACCAGGCGCTGCATCCAGACCGCGCCGGCTTCGTCGTTATAATGCTCGACCGAGCCGCCGGGGTGGGTGACCTCGTAGGGGCTCATCGAGGCGTCGCCGACAAGCACGATCTTCCAGTCGTGGCCGAACTTGTGCAGCACGTCCCAGGTCGGCGTGCGCTCGGCGAAGCGGCGGCGATTGTCCTTCCACAGGCTCTCATAGGGGCAATTGTGGAAGTAGAAGAATTCGAGATTCTTGAACTCGCTGTGGGCGGCGGAGAACAATTCCTCGCAGACCTTGACGTGCGGGTCCATCGAGCCTCCGACGTCGAGCAGGAGCAGCAGCTTCACGGCATTGTGCCGCTCGGGGCGCATGTGGATGTCGAGCCAGCCCTTGCGGGCGGTTCCGTCGATCGTCTCGTCGAGGTCGAGCTCGTCGGCGGCGCCTTCGCGGGCGAAGCGGCGCAGGCGGCGGAGGGCGACCTTGATGTTGCGGGTGCCGAGCTCGACCTGGCTGTCGAGGTTGCGGAACTCGCGCTTGTCCCAGACCTTGATCGCGCTCCGGTTGCGGCCGCCTTCCTGGCCGATCCTGATCCCTTCCGGATTGTAGCCATAGGCGCCGAACGGCGAGGTGCCGGCGGTGCCGATCCATTTCGAGCCGCCCTGGTGGCGCTCCTTCTGCTCCTCCAGCCTCTGCTTCAGGGCCTCCATGATCTCTTCCCATGAGCCCAGGGCCTGGATCTTCGCCATCTCCTCGGGTGACAGATAGAGCTCGGCGACCTTCTTCAGCCACTCCTCCGGGAACGGCGCCGAATCGGGGCCGTAATCCGCCTCCAGCCCCTTGAAGACCTTGCCGAACACCTGGTCGAAGCGGTCGAGCAGTCCCTCGTCCTTCACGAACGTCGCTCGCGCGAGATAGTAGAATTGCTCCGGGCTGGCCGCGATCACCTCGGCGTCGAGGGCCTCCAAAAGCACGAGATGCTCCTTCATCGAGGCGGGGATGCCCGCGGCGCGAAGCTCGTCGACGAAGGAGAAGAACATGGCGATCCGGGCTGTACTCCGTCCAGCCCGGATCGTCACCCCAGCGTCCTTCGATACGCCGCTTCGACTTCGCTCAGCGGCTACTCAGGATGAGCGAACGAATGATCCAAACCGCCCATCCTGAGTAGGGACTGAGCCTGGCGAAGGCCCGTATCGAAGGACGCCATAGTTAACGCCGTTTCAACACTTACCCCTTAGCTCCGTCTCCTGAACCACATTCAGGGGGCGGCGCGTGGCGAGTTCGGCGATCGATGAAGCGGACCAGGACGCGATCAACATCGTCGCTCGCAATTGCGGGGCGCTGGCGATCGAGTGCAGCGACGTCTCGGGCTACGTCTCGGGCGTCTCCGAGCGGATCTCGTCAAATCTTCGAACCCTCGATTCGCTCGAGGAGGTGACCAGCCGGCTGCTGCTCGACCAGGCGCGGGTGGCGGAATCGACCGACGAGGCGCGGATCCTCGCCGAGCAGGCGCGCGAGCGCCTGTCCGAAGGCCGCGCCGCGATCGAGGACACGATCTCCATCTTCAGCGGCCTGACCGACCTCGTCGTCGAGCTCGGCGAGCGGATGACCGGCTTCGCCGAGGCGATGAGCCGGGTCCAGAACGTCTCATCGAGCATCGAGCGGATCGCCTACCGGACCAACATGCTGGCCTTGAACGCCACCATCGAGGCGGCGCGGGCGGGGGAGTCGGGGCGCTCGTTCGCCGTCGTCGCCGCCGAGGTCAAGAAGCTCGCCCAGGAGACTCGCACCGCGACCAGCGAGATCACCGGCACCATCGCATCGCTGACCCGCGAGGCCGAAGCGGTCACCTCCGAGATCGAGAACGGAGTCGACCGCAGCCGGGTCGCCCGAAGCGGCTTCGCCACCATCACCGACACCGTCCGGCAGGTCGCCGAGATCGTCGCCCTGGTCGACCGCCAGACGGACGGAATCGCCCAGTCGACCAGCCACATCCAGCAGAGCGTCGACAGCGTCAAATCCGGCCTGTCGAGCTTCGCCGCGGACGCCCGCGACAATGGCGGCCAGTTGCTCCAGGTCCATGGCCGGCTGACCAAGCTCGAGACCCTGTCGAACGAGATGCTCGACCGGCTGGCGAGCTCGGGCGTGCGAATCGACGACACGCCGTTCATCGAGTTCGCCCAGGCCGGGATGCGCGAGATAAGGGACGCGATCGAGGCCGCCATCGTCGCCGGCGAGGTCAGCGAGGACGACGTCTTCGACACCCACTACAAGGCCATGCCCGGAACGAACCCCGTTCAGTACGAGACCCGCTTCTGCGATCTCGCCGACCACCGGGTGCGGCCGATCCTCGACAGGCTGATGGCCCGGGAGCCGCGGCTGATCGCCTGCGCCATCACCGACAATAACGGCTATCTGCCGACCCATATTTCCGGACGCTCGCAGCCGCAGAGCGCCGACCCCGCCTGGAACGCCGAACATTGCCGCAACCGGCGCAACTTCCTCGACGACGTCACCCGCCGGGCGATCGAAAGCGACAAGGAGGCGATGCTCGCCACCTACTCGATGGACCTCGGCCAGGGCCGCTATCTGCCGGTCAAGAACGTCTTCGTGCCGCTCTACGTAAACGGCCGCCGCTGGGGCAATTTCGAGCTCGCCTATCGCGACGAGGCGATGCGGCTTTGACGCCGTCCCGGCGAAGGCCGGGACCCATGGACGCGGGCCGTGCCGGCATTCGTACGACGGTGTTAACGGACCCCGGATCAAGTCGGGGATGACGTGTCGTGCGGACGATGCGCTCCAGCCGTCACTCCGCCAGCGTGTCGGCGAAATCCTTGACCGGCAGGAACGGCGCGCCGGTGCCGATCATCACCATCCTGTCGACGGCCTCGGCGAAGGTCTCGACGCTCGGCTCGCCATTGTAGAAGCGCGTCGCCAGCATTCCCCCGCCGGTGTCGATGAGCAGGGCGTAGAGCGGCTTTTCGAGCGACATTCGCCCATAGCCCTCGACGAACAGCGGCTTCACCGGATCGGGCAGCCTGACGATCCGGTAGGTGGCGAGGCGAGGCACGGTGGCGACGTAGACGGCGGGGCCCTGCTCGGCCCGGCGCACCGCGATCTCCGATCCGAAGGCCTCCACCCGGTGGACGATTGGGAGCTTCGCCTCCGCCTTGGGATCGAACTTCATGATCTGGTCGAGCAGCTTGCCGAGCATCATCTCGCCGAAATGGCTTCGGAACATCTCCGAGGCCGGGGCGGTGCAGGCCGCGCCCGTGCAGGCCCCGTTGGCGGCGAGCAATTCGGCCCAGGGGAGGGCGCGAACGAAGGCGTCGAGCCTTCCCTCCGCATTATCCTCCTTCACCCCCGTCAGGCTTGCCCGGACCTTCACCGTCCACCGGCCCATCGCCACGAAATAGAGATAGTCCATCACCGTGTCGGGGCCGATGCCGGTCTTGAAAACCGACTTGCTGGAATGGAGCGGCGTGGCGGCCGGGATGTCGAACGGGCCGCTCGACCACAGGAAGGCGGAAGGGTTGAGCGCGGCGAAGGCGGCGACCGAGCCCTTCAGCCTGTGCTCGGCCATACCGGCCGGCCGGAACAGGTAGACGCTGACGGCGATCTCGGTAGGCGCCTCCTTCCACGAATAATTGGCGATCACATCCTCGGGCGTCGCCGCCGCCACCTCGGTTCGGGTGAAGCCCTCCAACCGGGCGGGAAGCGTGACGTTGCTGGGCAGGTGGACGATCGGCCCCGAAGCGTCCGAGCCGCGCCAGATCGCCGGGTTCGCGCCGGGCGCGAACTTCAGCGGCGCGGCGCTCTGCGCCTGCGCGACCGCCGCCGAAACGGCGAACGCGACGGCGAGGGCGGCTCGCATCGTTCGATTGTTCCGCATGGACTTTCCCCCCGGCGAGCAAGAAGGATGGCAGCCCCCGCACCCCCGGGCAAGCCACACCGTCATCAAGTCCGGATGACGAGCCCGGGATGCGCTCAGCTCCCCGGCCGCCGGCTCATGAAGGCTAGGCGCTCGAACAGCATCACGTCCTGCTCGTTCTTGAGCAGGGCTCCATGCAGCGGCGGGATCGCCTTGGAGGGGTCGCGGGACTGGAGCACCTCGAGCGGCATGTCCTCGTGGAGGAGCAGCTTCAGCCAGTCGATCAGCTCGCTCGTCGACGGCTTCTTCTTGAGGCCCGGCACCTCGCGGACCTGGTAGAAAATGTCCATCGCCCTGGCGACCAGCATCTTCTGGATGCCCGGGAAATGGACGTCGATGATCGCCTGCATCGTCTCCCGGTCGGGGAATTTGATGTAGTGGAAGAAGCAGCGGCGAAGGAAGGCGTCGGGCAGCTCCTTCTCGTTGTTGGAGGTGATGACGACGATCGGGCGCTCGGCCGCCTTCACCGTCTCCCCGGTCTCGTAGACGTGGAACTCCATCCGATCGAGCTCCTGGAGGAGGTCGTTGGGGAATTCGATGTCGGCCTTGTCGATCTCGTCGATGAGCAGCACGGGCAGCTTCGGACTGGTGAACGCCTCCCAGAGCTTGCCGCGGCGTATGTAGTTGGAGATTTCGTGGACCCGGGGATCGCCGAGCTGGCCGTCGCGAAGCCGCGCCACCGCGTCATATTCGTACAGGCCCTGATGCGCCTTGGTGGTCGACTTGACGTGCCATTCGATCAGCGGCGCATCGAGGGCGGCGGCGATCTCGTGGGCGAGGACGGTCTTGCCGGTCCCGGGCTCGCCCTTGACGAGCAAGGGACGCCGCAGCGCCACCGCGGCGTTGACCGCGACCTTGAGGTCGTCGGTGGCGACATAGCTTCCAGTGCCTTCGAAACGCACGGCCTCTTCCTTCCCGCACGGGACCGGGTGATCCGCGCCGGAGGCTCCTAACGCGCTTCCCGAGGGCTGGGCAAGGGCGCGGCCGCCCGCCCCGGACTTGCACCACCCGCTGCCGTGGCTATAGCCCTTCGGCGGAAGGAGCCCCGGATGAATTTATCGAGTTTTCCCATGAGGTTGGCAAGCAAGGTCGGGAGGCTTGTCCGACGCGAGGCGGGCTCGACGAATCTCGGCGAGTATTGGGTGCCGAACGCCGACGCGCGGGTCTTGAAGGACGACTATCGGACCGATCTCGCGCGGATATTCTTCGAGAACGAGGGGCGGGTCATCCACAAATGGCTCCACTATTTCGAAATATACGAACGATATCTTTCCCGATACCGGGGCTCCGACTTCAAGATGCTTGAGATCGGCGTATCCAAGGGCGGGTCGCTGGCGATGTGGCGGACCTATTTCGGTCCGAACGCGACCATCTTCGGGATCGACGTGAATCCCGATTGCGCCGGGCGCGCCGAGGCCCCCAACCAGGTCAGGATCGGGTCCCAGGACGATCCGGATTTCCTGAGGCGGGTCGTGGCGGAGATGGGGGGCGTGGATTTCGTGCTCGACGACGGCTCGCACGTGGCCCGGCACCAGCAGGCGAGCTTCGAGACCCTGTTTCCGCTCCTCGCCGACGGCGGCCTCTATGCGATCGAGGATCTCCATACCGCTTACTGGCCCGATTATGGCGGCGGCTATGGCCGTCGGGGCTCGGCGATCGAGCTTCTGAAGCAGAGCGTCGACGACATCCATCACTGGTATCACCGCCGCCCGCCGGCCTTCGGCGGGGCCGACGTCGGGGCCGTCCACTTCCACGATTCCATCGCCGTCGTCGAGAAGCGCAAGGCGCTCCGGCCCATTCACACGCAGATGGGCTGCGAGGAGGATCTGCTCAATCCCGCCGACATCTGAGCGCCGCCGCCCTGCAATTCCGGTTGTACGGCCGTTGCGGCCAAACTATCGCGATCCGGCCCCGGCCATCTGAGGCCAGGCCGGCAGGAAGATCCGCAGGCTAGAGATGTTGAAGAGGTCCGTACGAGCCATGGTGAGGCGGGGCGGCGCGCTCGTCCAGCCGCTTCGGCCGCGCGCTCCGGGCCTGGCCAGGCCGACCGACCGGGCCCGGTTCCTCGCCCCGCTCGCGGGGCTTGCGCGCGTGCTCGAGATCGGGCCGTTCGACGAGCCCCTGCTCAAGGGCGAGGGCGTCGCCTATTTCGACGTCCTCGACCAGGAGGGCCTGCGCAGGCGGGCCGCGGAGCATGGGCGCAACCCTGAAGGCTGCCCGCGGATCGATTACGTCTCCGCGACCGGCGACCTCGATGTCGTCGACGCGAAATTCGACGCCATCTTCAGCTCGCACGCCATCGAGCATCAGCCCGATCTGATCGGCCATCTCGCCAAGGCCGAAAAGCGCCTCGTCCCCGGCGGGCGCTACTGGATGATCGTGCCGGACAAACGCTATTGCTTCGACCATTATTCGCCGGAAACGACCCTGGGCGAGGTGATCCAGGCGCATCGCGAGCGCCGTACCACCCACAGCGCCGCCGCCATCCTGCTCCACTCGATGCTCACCCACAATGACGGCCTCAGGCACTGGATCGGCCTGCACGGGCCGCGGCCCCGGCTGCCCAAGCGCGAGGAGGACGTCCGGCGCACGTTCGAGGAGATCGAGCGGGCCGAGGCGGGCGAATATGTCGACGTTCACGCCTGGCGGCTGACGCCCCGCCTGTTCGCCGATCTCATCGCCGACCTGCGCCGGCTCGGATACACCGATTTCGAGGTGGAGCGGGTCCACGAGACCGCTTTTGGAGCGTTCGAATTCTTCGCCGTGCTCCGGCTGTCGCCGCCCGCGGGCAAAACCGCCTAGGTCCGGATCAGCCCGCGGCTCGGGCCTGCTGCCTCGCCTCGAGCAGATCCCACAGGCCGTGATGCTGGACGAGGATCTGCTGGGCTCCGAACAGCAGGGCACGCTGGACCGGCGGCGAGGCGGCGTGGGAATCGGCCAGGCGAACGACCGAATCCCGGTCGGCCGCGGGGTAAGCGGGAGCGTCGATTCCGAAGCGGGCGGCGGCCGCGTCGAGGCAGCAGCGGATCACCGCCCAGTCGAGCACCAGCGCCATCGCCGCGCCGAGCGCGCAGCCGCGCCGTTCGGACAGAGCGAGAGTCTCCATGGCGTGGCGCTGGCCGAGCACGGCGGCGTCGGTGCCGCCCGCGCCGGGAGTGCTGGGCACCGGCCCCGCGGCCACGGCGAGGCGGGCGAGATAGGCGCGCTCGCCGGCGAAGGCGTAGGTGGCGTTGGTCAGCCAGACCCTCGCTTCCGGCTCGACGACCCGCGCGGCGGCATGGTCGATCAGACCCGGATAGCGGCCGTGGAGGACGCACAGATAATGAATGAGGTCGGCGAGGTCGCGCACCGCGGTCGGCGATCTCAGCAGCTGCGGGCTGGCCGCATAGGGATGGGCGGCGCTGCCATGCTCGGCAAGGCGCGCCAGCAGCAGGGCTCCCGCAAGCGGCCCGCCGGCAGTCTCGACCGATGCTGAAGCCATTTTCGGCCCTCCCGAAGCGACGCCCGAAGCCGCTCTAAGAGACTGACCTATATCAATGCCGTAAAAACCCGGTTTACAGCCCGTTAGGGGGACGGAAAGGCTGTTGCTCCCGAAAGGGGACAGTCGCCCGGGCCGCCCCTCTGCCGGCGACTGTGCCCGCTGTCCCTAAGCGGCGATCGCCATGTCGCGATCATCATTTTCGCCTGCCGCGAGCGGCTCGGCGGACGGCTGCTCCGCGGCGGCGGCGGCCGGGCGGCGGGGATTCGGCGCGAGCAGGCGCGAGACGGCGACGATCACTCCGAGCGCGATATAGGTGCCGGCCACCGCATAGGGGTTGAGCAGCAGGCATACGGCCAGCGGTATCCGAAGCAGAAGCGGGTTGAAGCCGAAATCCTCGCCCAGCGCCTCGCAAATGCCGAGGAGGGTATGGTCGCGGGCATAAACGGGGATGGAAGAGGTCTGCATGACGGGCTCCTGAAACGAAGATATCAGAGCCTCAGCACGAGCCGTGCCAGTTTTAGGAAGGCACGAGGTAACAAGGACTTAGCCAGTCCGACGCGGTCACCTGAGCCTCGTGAAGAAGGCCCGCCCCCCAAATATTGGTAAAAATCGCCAAGGTCCGGAAGGGCCTGCGGGGTCGGCTTCGGCCGGCGGGCGGAGGGGGCATACGAACGCCGGCCGAAGCACGCCGTCTCTTTGGTCCCGGCGAGTGTCCGGCCGATGCCGCGGGCGCGGGAAGTTGGTTTCAAATGTTACAGTGCCGGTGCGGTCTCCCGCCGCCACTGCTCCAAGGCGGGCGGGGGCCGGCCGCCGCCTCTATTTCCGGGCGCCGCCGCCGAACGTGTAGGTCAGCGCCAGGCCGCCGGAAAGCTGATCGCGCGATCCGAAGGACCGCACCACCGGCGAGCCGGCGGCGTCGCCGACCAGCCGGTCATATTTGGCATAGCTGTAAATGCCCCAGCGTCGGTCGAGCTGCTTCAGGAAGCCGGCGGTGGCGCCGACCGCCTGGACCCCGCTCTCCGGCCGGTAGGCGGCGAGGCCGGTGCGGGCCGATTCAGCCGCGGTGACCCCGAAATAGGCGCGGTGATAGCGGCCGTCCGAGACGGTGAGCCGGGGTCCGATCGAGAACAGCCAGTCGTCGCCGTCGCGGGCGACGTAATCGGCGCCGATCTGGCCGGTCCACCCGTCATGCCCGCCAAGGCCCTTGCGCGCCTCGGCGCGGATCCGGAATTTCGGGCTGAACGCATATTGGACGAACGCGCCGGCCTCGAAGGTGAAGGGCACCTTGTCGAGGTCCGCGCCGACATCCTCGGCCTTGCGGCTGCCCTCGAAATTGAGCGCGGGCCCGATCTCCACCCCGCCTTCCTTGATCAGCGACGGACCGAAGCTCTCGTCGGGCGCCTCGAAATCGAAGGGCTTGCTGCCGCGGGTCAGCGAGACGTCGACGAGCGGGCGAAGGCTGTGATCGTCGGCGCCGGGATAGCTGGGAACGAGCTGCGCGCCGACGCCCACCCGTATCCGCCGCGGCTCCTTCTTCTCTTCGTCGTCCTGAGCGGCGGCGGGAGCGCTCCAGCCGGCGAAGGCGAGAGCGAGGACGAGCGCCGCGGCGCCGAGGGCTTTGTTCATGAATCCCCAAACGGACGCCGCGCGGCGGGGTTGCATGATCATTCCTTTCGCGCCGGGAGGCGCTGCATCGAGTCCCATTCGATCAATTTCGGAAGGAGCCTCTCGCGCATTGCGGTCCAGCGCTCCAGCTCCGCCGGGCAGACCCTCGACGAATCGGCCAGGTCGCCGGCCCGCCGGGCCCAGAAGGCGTCGATGGCGGGGACGAGCGCGCGTCCCCAGGCGGTCAGCCTCAGCGCCCTCTCCACCTGCTGGCGGAGCCAGAGATCGGCGAAGGTCCAGCGGATCGGCGGGGTCCTCGCCCGGTCCTCGAAGCTGATCAGGCGGTGATAGAGGGAGCCGTAATTGCCGGAGCTGCGCTGCCGGGCGCCGAGGAAAAGCCACGCCTCGCGCAGGTGGGCAGGGGAGAGGGACTGGCGGAGATGCCCGGCGAAGCTTCGCCGGAACTCGGCGTTGCACGAGGCGCCGAAGGAAATGTCCTCCTCCGCCCGGCGCAGCGGAGTCCGGAACCGGTCCAGATCGGCGCCGGCGAGCGGCGTGCCCGCCGTCAGCGCCGCGAACTTCTCCTCCTCGCCCTCGCGGCCGGCGCCGTAATCGAGCTCGCCGATCACGCCGCAGCTGGTGGTCTGGATATAGACCGGCCGGACGTTGGGCACGAGCAGCTCGGCGAGCTCGGCGGCGAAATCGACCTGGCCGGAGCGAAGCCTTTTCCGCGCCTCGGCCAGCCATTGGCGAGTCGCCTCGGCCGACCAGCGTTTCTCCTCGGCGAGACGCTCGGACTCGGTCGGATTGCACTCGAACGAATTGCCCAGGCAGGCCGGGGCCAGGAAGACGCAGGCGGACGCGGGAGTCGCGGCCAGTCCGGTGCCGGCCAGGGCGATCGCGGCGACGAGGATCGGGCGGGACGTGCGCATCGGCCGGCATTCTTACCCACCCCGCCGGCGGACGCAATCGCGTGACCTCAGGCGCCGCGGGTGAGGAGGAAAGTCGCCAGAGCGAGCAGGACGGCGAAGATGGCGAAGATGATCGCTCCGATGATCAGTGCGACGGGTACCAGCGCACCTCCCTCGGCCAGGGCATAGCCGATTCCGCCTGCGGCCGCAGCGGCGGCGATCAGCAGCGCGCAGATCCGGTAGGTCCTGCGCGGGTTGCGCAGCGCCAGGCCGGGCTTGCGGCGAAGGCGCGGCTCGAAATGGTCGATGATCCGCTGCGCCGCGCCGCGCGAGCCCGCGGGCACCGGCACCCGAAGCGTCGCGGGCACGTTGCCGCCATAGCGGCCGCGCGGATAGCGGAGGGCGAATTCGAGGCAGATCGGAGGCCCGTGGAGCCAGCGCACCCCGTGCAGCTCCGGCAGCCCGCCCGGTCGAAGCACATGGTAGCTCTGGTCGATCAGCAGCGATTTCTCCCCGACGATCACCTCGACCGCGTCCTTCGGCGTGCGCTTGCGGATCCACAGATCGTTGGCGAGCGAGACGCTTTCGCCGGAGCGGCGGGCGTCGAACTTGCGGAACTGCTCCCATTCGGCCGGATAGACGTGCCAGCGCGCGATCACCCGGTGCCCCGCCAGCAGCAGCGCCCGGCCGCGGGTCGCGAGCAGAGCCTGGATCAGGAAGACCAGCGCGATGGGAGCGACGGTGAAGCCGAGGGCGAGCGGAACGATCGCCGTCCAATGCTCGCCGATGCGCTGCTCGCGGTCCGCCCCGAACCAGATCAGGGCCGCTCCGGCGAGGAGGGCGAGGAAGCAGTAGAGCGCCTTGCGGGCGGGATTGCGCATCCGAATTTCCCTTCCCGCCGGACCGGCTGGACCTAGGGATGGCGAGCATCGCCGAGCGCCGCCCCCGGGTAAAGCCCGCCCGCGCCCGTCAGCCGGCCCGGGCGGCCGCTCCGAAATGGTCGATCACCCGCTGGCCCTCCGGGCGCGCGCCCGGCGGCACCGGGATGCGCAGAACCGGCGGCGGCACGTCGCCTTCCGCGCCGGCCGGAATTGCGAAAGTGAATTCCAGGCAGGAAGCCGACCCGGCGAGCCAACCGACCCGCTCCAACCGGCCGGGCCGAAGGTCGTGATAGCTATGGTCCACCAGCAGCCCGTTTTCGCCGACGATCACCTCGACGCCGTCGGGCGGAGTCGGCCTTCGGATCCAAAGCATGTCGGCAAGCTCGGCACGGATAGCGGCCTGGCGGCCGTCGACCGCCCGAAACCGCTCCCAGTCGGCGAAGCTGACGTGCCAGCGCGCGATCCCGCCCCGGCCGGCGAGCAGCTGCGCACGGCCACGCGCGGCGAGCAGCGCCCGGACCAGGAAGACGAAGGCGAAAGGGGCGAGGGCGAGCGGCACGAGCGGCGACCAATGCTCGCCGGTCCGCTCCTCGCGAAGCCCTCCGAATGAGATCAAGCCGATTCCGGCCAGAACGGCCAGGAAGCAATGAAAAGCGGTGCGGGCGGGATGGCGCATCGGGAATTTTCGGCCGGAAAGGGGACGGTAGCGCGACCGTCCCCGGCTCCAATTCCTAGGCGGGAGGCGCCGGGCATTCGCCCGCGGCCTGCACGCTGACTCCGGCGGCATCGGCCGCGCAGGCATTGCCGTAGGTCTTGCCGTCGCAGCCGCAGACCGGCCGATAGTCCCGGGTGCAGACTTCGGGCCTGGTCGTGCAGGTGCCCTGCGCGTCCGGCATCTTGCACTGGCCCTCCTGGAACTTGCAGAAATCGCCGGCGGCGCTGCATATCTGGCCGATGATGCCGGCGCAGGTCCCGCCCGTCGGCGAGCTTCTGCCGGGGCTGCCGCCGGTTTCGACCGGAACCCCCTTGGTCCCGGTGACGTCGCCGCTCTTGTCTTCGCAGCCGGAGAGGAAGACGGCCGCCGCCGCGATCATCGGGACCAGTCCAAGCTTCCTGAACATATTCCGTCTCCCCGTTTTCCAGATCCATACACCCGCGGCCGCCGGCTTGCCATCGCCGGCACCGCGTGCTGACGGGCCTCGCCGGCAGGGAGTCGAGAAAGACGCCCGCGCCGACCCTAGGCCAGTGCCAGCGCGTCCTCCGCGGAGGAGAGGGGCTCGCCGGCGACGATCACGATCGTCGAGTTGAAGCGGGTGATTCCGTAGAGCTTCTTCGCGAAGCCGGCCGGAAGCCGGATGCAGCCGTGCGAGGCGGGATAGCCGGGCAGCCGTCCGGCGTGGAGCGCCACTCCGCCCCAGGTGAGGCGCTGCATCCAGGGCATGGGCGCGTCGTCGTAGAGGTTGGAGCGGTGCATCGCCTTCTTCTGGAGGATCGGGAAGACGCCTTCGGGCGTGTCGTGGCCGGGCTTGCCGGTCGACACTTTCGAGACGTCCCAAAGCTCGCCCTTCCGGAAGACGAACATCTTCTGTGAAGGGAGGCTGACGACGATCAATACGCCCTCCTCGAGCGCCTCCCGCGGCGTCGGCGGTGGGGGTGGCGGGGGAGGGGGAGGCGGCGGTGGAGGTGGAGCGGGCAGGGGCGCCGGCTCAGTCGGCGGCGGCGCGGACAGCAGCACTTCGGGCGCCGGGCTGCGGTCCGCTTCCGCGAGCGCGGCGGGCTCGCGAGGCGGCGGAGCGTTGCTGGCGAGGAGGAGCAGGCCGGCCGCGGACGCCAATATTCGGGCCGACCTCCTCATGACGCCTCTTTCCGCCTGCCAAAGCTGTTGACCCTCGAACGCTTCAGCCCGGGCGGGGGTCCTGCGGAATCCGCCTATCTCGCGCAGGCCTGCTCGCTGGTCGACGACAGCCGGGTCAGGGAGGCGGACGGGGCGGTGGTGATGGCGACGCCCTGCCGGCAGCGGCGAAGCTGGAAGCGGACCTTGCGCGCCCGGAAGTCGAGCGAGATCCGGCGGAAGGTCTCGAGCAGGTCGGTCCCGAGCAGCAGGGCCGGCTTGTCGGCGAGGCCGAACACCTCGAAGGGGGGGACGTCGGCGAAGGCCATCGGCACGTTGCGAAGGACGACCGGGCCGAGCCGAAGCTCGCCGACCTGGGCGATCTGGAGCTCGACGGTCGTCCCGGTCACTCCGGTCGCGGTCACCGTCCTGAACTTGCCGAGCCGGCGGCGGATGAGCTTGTCGCGAAGGGCGCTGTTGCCGATCGTGATCTGGGAGCCGGTGTCGATCACCGCGTCGAGCGTCAGCCGGCCGGCCTTGACCTCGGTCAGGATCAGCTGGCCGCGCTGCAGCCGGGCCGTGACGACGATGTCGCCGGGGTGCGACCGGACCGGCCGCGACGCGTCCTCGACCCGGATCAGGCGCTTCTCGAAATCCATCATCAGCCGCTGCCGGGCGAGCGCGTCGATTCCGATCATCCCGGCGCCGCCGAGATCCTGCTCGCGCAGGGCGGGAAGCTGCAGGTCGCGGATCGTGCTCGGGCCGAGGCTGAGAGACTCGACGTGGACGCGGTCGACGATGTTGCGGTCGGTCATGTTGTTCAAGGTGACCGGGGTGCCGAGCGGAAGCTGCAGGTCGCGGGCGATCCGAAGGCCGACGACCGAGGTGTCGGCGCCGCTGTCGACGACGAACTGGTAGGGCCCGCGCCCGTTCACCCGAACCTCGACGGTGAGCCGGGTCTCGACCTTGCGGGCGTCGATGTCGTCGCCGCCGATGTCGAGCGCCTCGTCGATCGCCGCCGGCGGAAGCGGAGCCATGGTCCCGGGGCCCGGCGGGGCGGGCCTCGGCTTGCCGATCTTCGGCGGCTGAGCCGCGCCGTCCCGGCCGCCGGCGAAAGCGGCGCCGGCAAGCGCCAGGACGAGGACGAGGACGAAGCGGGGGAGGGGCAAATCCTTTCTCTTTCGCTGGCGGCGGGGCCGACGATTACCCCCCGGGCCGCCGCCCGGCCACGCCTTTTCGACGAAGCGCCCGGCCGGCGACTCGGGCCCGGGCGCCGAACGGGGCATCCGGCAAGGCCGGGCGACCGCCCCCGGCGGCGGATCCGGCGGCGTGAAGTTCATGAAGTTCACGATGTCCCGCATTTGCCCATGAGCTTGCGCGAGCGGCCGTCGAAGCCTGTTCCCGGTCCGCCCAAATCCAAGTGCATCTTCCGCGCTCTCATGATTTGGCGAACATAGCAGGAACGGGTTATTTTCGCAATATCCCGCGGAGGCGCCACTGCGCGGTACCTATCCCCAGCGACGCCGCAGGGACGTCGAAGGGCTCGGCCATTCGGAAGGAAACTCCGGGTCTTGCTAGCTACAGGTGATCTCCGGCGGATCTTTCCCGCAATCACAGGAAACGTCGATGCCTTTGGCGCACGTCTTGCTCACGCCATTGCATGAACATGTAACCGACAGAACCTCGTCGCCGTCCATGATCTTCACGACGTAAGCGTTCGAGCTGACGTCGGGCAGCGGTTCGAAAAGGACCGTGTGACCGTTGGGCAGAGTCAAAGTCGTTGCCTGCGACTGCATTGGAGCCACTCCGTCAAAGGGCCGACTCGGCCGGGTTGTCGGAGATTACGAACCCGTCCGCCGATTGCCAACCTGACCGAGAACCGGGGACAGGTACCGGTACCTGTCCCCAGTTCCTTCACTCGATGACTTTTACGCCTTCCCTGGCCCATTCCTTGTCGACGTCGACGCCCTGTTCTTCCCATTGCCGGCGGGTCCAGCATCGAACCTGCTCGGTGAGGGTGCCCGTGACGGCCTCCACCCGAAGGCAATAGCGAGCCTCGGGACCGGCCGCCGGGGCGCCGGCCATGGAATCCTCGGGCGGCTGGGCCAGGCCGGGCGAAACGCCAACAAGGCCGAAAGCGACGGCCATTTTCCAGTGCGACATCGTCCACCTCCTCGACGGGAAAATCGGTGAATGCCTTATACCGGATTCGAAACGCCTCGGAGGCGAAAAATATGCCGTCACCTTTTTCCCACGATGGCCGTGGCACGGTGAAGGGACGGCCGCGCCACCCGGAAAGCCGCTAGCGACTGTCCCTGTCGCCCCTCTCTTCGCGCCTTCGCGCCCTTCGCGTGAGACAAAATTCGAACGTTGGTGCACGGCCCGACGCTGGAAGGCCCGACGCTGGAAGCCGGCAAAAAGAGTGACAGTATACAATTAACCGAGGCCGTCCGGGGCCCATAAATATATACTGTCACTGTTTATCTCACCCGAAGGCAATAGCGGCCGCCGGACCGGCCGCCGGGGCGCCGGCCATGGCATCGCCCTCGTTCGGCTGAGCCAGGCCGGGCGAAACGCCGACAAGGCCGAAAGCGACGGCCATTCTCCAGTGCGACATCGTCCACCTCCTCGACGGGGAAATCGGTGAATGCCTTATACCTGATTCGGATCGCCTCGGAGGCGAAAAATATGCCGTCACCTTTTTCCGGCCCCGTCCGGCTCCACGGTGGCTGTCGCTTCGACCGAGGCTGCGGGGCGCAAAAAGAGTGACAGTATACAATTAACCGAGGCCGTCCGGCGCCCATAAATATATACTGTCACTGTTTACCTCCGTCCGGGGCCCATAAATATCGCGGAATAGACAGTGACAGTATACATTTACACCTCCCGCACACCCCCTTTGGCAACACGGGATAAATGTATACTGTCACTGTTTACCGGTCACTGTTTACCGCGGCGCACGCCCTCCCGAAGCAGCCGCGCCAGGGCGCGCGACGCAGCAAACCCGCCGCTTCGGCCTCACGGGCAAGCTTGTCGGGCAGCTCCAGCGTGAGGTCGATCTTGGTCATATCGGCAACCCAATGATCGCCCGCACCCGCTTTATGGCCTCATCGTGGTCGATCGAAGGTCGGTGGTCGGCGAAGGATTCCGCGACCTTGGCCTTCAGCCAGCGCAGATAAGCCTCGGCTTCCTCCGCCGTGTCCAATCCTGATCCAACGGGCGACGGATCGGTCATGCGGGAGAGGGAATAAACAGTGACAGTATACATTTACACGGCCCGCTCACCCCTCTGGCAACACGGGATACCGGAGGGGCTTCTTTACGGCTTCGCGGCTTTGCGTTGAGCTCAAGGATATTGCTGCCTCGAATGCACGACGCGGACAATCTCGACCGCCTCGGCGCCTATCCGGTATATCAGAATGTAGTTCGGGTGGGCGACGGCTTCGCGAGTGCCTTCACACGCCCCGAGCGGTACAGAAATGGGTGCCGGGTCAGCCTGTCAGCGTAGGCTTCGATCGAGGATTGCAGCCGTTCCGCCGCCGACTCGCTCCGCGCTGCAATGTAGGACATGATGCCTTCCAGGTCGGCGAGCGCCGTCGCCCGCCAGACCAGCTTCATCCGGCCTTGCGAGCCTTCGCTTTAATTATCGCCCGCACGCGCTTCATTGCCTCATCGTGATCGATCGTGGGGCGGTCGTCGGCGAGGGATTCCGCGACCTTGGCCTTGAGCCAGCGCAGATAGCTCTCGGCCTCTTCGGCCGTCTCGAACTCTGATCCAAAGGGCGACGGATCGTTCATGGGGGAGAGACTAGACATCGAATGGCGAATTGCCAACGCCCGGAGTAACCGACCGCGCCTTCAAGCGAAATTCGTATTCGAGCTCGACGCTATCGGATTGGCGACGCCGTTCTTGCCGCATGGCCTCTTTGCGTCTTCGCGTCTTTGCGTGAACCAAAATCTCGAACGTCAGCGCACGCACGGACGCATGAAGCGGGCAATAAACAGTGACAGTATACATTTACACCTCCCGCTCACCCCTCTGGCAACACGGGATAAATGTATACTGTCACTGTTTACCCTATAGTGCGCTCGTGCGAACCAAATTGCCCGCGGCGGCTCCGAGGCCGCGAACCGCTTCCCGCCACCATGCTCAGGGGCCGAAGCGGCTCTCCATCATGGAGCGCTGATTGCCGCGGCAGCCGAGCGCCAGCGGAGTCAGGGCCGGGTCCCATTGCGGGGTGAAGGCGGCTTCATAGCTCAGCAGGAACGCGCCCATGATCTCGCCCAGGGAGCGGTCGCCGAGCCGCTGGCCAAGCGTAAGGAGCGGCGCGCCGGTCCCGGCGCGGTTGTCGATGATCCATTCGATCAGGGAGGGGGCTTTCGGCTGTTCACCCTCGTGGGGAGGCCGCTCCAGCCGGCGCGCCCAGATTTCGAGAAGCGGATCGCCCGCCAGAGCGATTTCGAAGAGCGTGCCGTATCGCTCGCCCTTGACGGTTACGGAATAGGCGCCGTCCTCGTCCCTGCCGATCCCGCTCGCTTTGTCGAACGCGAAGCGCACGCGACGCTTATTGGTCGAGGAAGCTTCGCATCTTCCGCGACCGGCTCGGATGCTTCAGCTTCCTCAGCGCCTTCGCCTCGATCTGCCGGATCCGCTCGCGGGTGACCGAGAATTGCTGCCCCACCTCCTCGAGCGTGTGGTCGGTGTTCATCCCGATGCCGAAGCGCATCCGAAGCACCCGCTCCTCGCGCGGGGTCAGCGAGGCCAGCACCCGGGTCACCGTCTCCTTGAGATTCGCCTGGATCGCCGCGTCGACCGGGATGACCGCGTTCTTGTCCTCGATGAAGTCGCCGAGGTGGCTGTCTTCCTCGTCGCCGATGGGCGTCTCGAGGCTGATCGGCTCCTTGGCGATCTTCATCACCTTGCGGACCTTCTCGAGCGGCATGGAGAGGCGCTCGGCGAGCTCTTCCGGGGTCGGCTCGCGGCCGATCTCGTGGAGGATCTGCCTCGACGTCCGCACCAGCTTGTTGATCGTCTCGATCATGTGGACCGGGATTCGGATCGTGCGGGCCTGGTCGGCGATCGAGCGGGTGATCGCCTGGCGGATCCACCAGGTGGCGTAGGTCGAGAATTTGTAGCCGCGGCGATATTCGAACTTATCGACCGCCTTCATCAGGCCGATATTGCCTTCCTGGATGAGGTCGAGGAACTGAAGGCCGCGGTTGGTATATTTCTTGGCGATCGAGATGACGAGGCGAAGGTTGGCCTCGACCATCTCCTTCTTGGCGATCCTCGCCTCGCGCTCGCCTTTCTGGACCTGGTTCACGATGCGGCGGAACTCGGCGAGGGACATGCCGGTGGCCTGGGCGATCTCGGCGATCTCGGCGCGGATCCGCTCGATCGCGCCCGCTTCGGACTGGCAGAAGGCCGACCATTTCTTGTCGATTGAGCAGACGCGCTCGGCCCAGCCCTCGTCCAGCTCGTGGCCCATATAGGATTCGAGGAAGGCCTTGCGCGGCACCTTGTGGCGCTCGGCGAGGCGGAGCATCTGGCCGGCGAGGGCGGTCAGCCGGCGGTTGTAGCTGTAGAGCTGGTCGACGAGATATTCGATCTTGGCGCCGTGGAACTGGACGCTCTCGACCTCGGCGGTGAGCTGCTCGCTGAGCGCCTGGTATTTCTTCTCCTCGTTTTTCGGGAATTCGAGGCCGGCCGACATCGCCTCCATCCGGGCGTGCTGGACCTTTGAGAATTTCTTGTAGAGGTCGGTGATGGTCGCGAAGCGCTCGAGCGCCTGCGGCTTCAGCGTCTCCTCCATCTGGGCGAGGGAGAGGGTGTTGTCCTCGTCCTCCTCCTCGAACTGCGGGCGGGCGCGGCGCTCGACGAGGCTGTCCTCCTCGTCCTCCTCCTCGTCGGCCGGGGCGGAGACGACTTCCTCCTCCTCCTTGTAGGAGGGGCCGGCGGTCTTCTCGCTGATCTCGTCCTCGCCGCCTTCCTCGGCGCTCGCCACCTGCTCCGGGGTCGGGCCCTTGGAGAGCATGGCGTCGAGGTCGAGAATCTCGCGAAGCTGCATCTCGCCCGCGTTGAGGGCGTTCGACCAGTGGATGATGGCGTTGAAGGTGATCGGGCTCTCGCACAGGCCCCAGATCATCGTGTCGCGGCCGGCCTCGATCCGCTTGGCGATGGCGATCTCGCCCTCGCGGGAGAGCAGTTCGACGGCGCCCATCTCGCGAAGATACATCCGGACGGGATCGTCGGTGCGGTCGACCGTCTCCTTCTTCTTCTCGATGATGAAGCGCTCGCCCTCCGAGCCGTCGCCCTCGTCGGCGCCGGAATCGACCTCGGGCTCGTCCGCTTTCTCCTCGTCGTCGTCGGATTCCTCCGCCTCGACGACGTTGACCCCCATTTCATTGAGGGCGGACATGACGTCCTCGATCTGCTCGGAGGCCATCTGGTCCTGCGGGAGGGCCTCGTTCAGCTCGTCATAGGTGATGTAGCCGCGCTTCTTGGCGCGGGCGACGAGCTTCTTGAGCGAGGCCTCGTTGAGGTCGATCAGCGGCGCATCGCCGTTTTCCTGCTTGTCTTCGCCGTCGCCGCCGTTGGTCGTCTTCGCCATCTAAAAACCTTATAAGTTCATCCGCCCGCGCCGGCTTCGATCAGCGCCGCGAGCTGCCTGTCCGCCTCGTCCCTCGCCGCCCTCAATCTCTGCTGCTCCTGGAAGGCGGCTTCGTCGCCATCCTCCTTGAGCCGCGCGGTCGCCGCGTCGAGCGCGGCATAGAGTCCCGGCTGGGCCGCCAACGTGTCGATGACCAGAACGAGGTCGCGAGAAGCACGTTCCGGGTCGGCATCACGGCGGTTGAAGGAGAAGGCCAGTCCGCGTTCCAGGCGCAGCCTCTCGGCAAGAGGGGCGACGCCAGCCTCGGCCAATATGGTATGAACCTGCTCCTGATCAAGCTCGCCGTGCGCCATGGCGCCTTCGAGCAGCGCATCGCGGAGCCGCGCGGCCATCTTGTCGGGCAAGGGAAGTGCGGCGATCGCCTCGGCATGGGCGGCGACGAGCTCGGGGAAGCGGAGCAGGCCGTGGAGCACCGAGCGCGCCGTCCTGGGGCTGATGCCGCCGCTGGCGACGGCCTTGGCCTGGGCCGAAACCGGGCGCTGGGGCGCGAAGCGGGCGCCGCCGCGCGAGCCGGGGCGGCCGGGCGGAGCGGGAGTCCAGGGCCGCCGCGGCGGCGGCGCGGTAAGGGCGCTGAAGCGGCCGAGCAGCTCGGATCGATATTGCTCGCGCACATGGGGATCCTGGATCGCGGAAACATGGTCGTTGAGCCGCTGCCTGAGGCCGGCCTTCTGCTCGGGAGTGGCCAGCGGCTCGGCGGTCAGCTCGTGGTTCCAGAGGCGGTCGACCAGCGATTCCGGGGCTTCCAGCAGCCTTTCCATGCCGCCGCGCCCCTCGGCGCGGATGAGGTCGTCGGGATCCTGGCCGGAGGGAAGGGTGACGAAGCCGAGCGACCGGCCGGGGCCGACATGGGGCAGCGCCCGGAGGAGCGCCCGCACCGCCGCCTTCTGCCCCGCCGGATCGCCGTCGAAGCAGAATATGGGGGTGGGGGAGAGCCGCCACAGCAGGCCGAGCTGCATTTCGGTGACCGCCGTGCCCAGGGGCGCGACCGCCTCCCCGAGGCCGGCCTGGTCGAGCGCGATGACGTCCATCTGGCCCTCGACGACGATCAGCCTCTTCGCCTCGCGGCTGGCCGCCGCCGCCTTGTCGATATTGAAAAGCGTTCGGCCCTTGTCGAACAGCGGGGTGTCGGGCGAGTTGAGATATTTGGGCTCGCCGGCGCCGAGGATTCGGGCGCTGAACGCGATCACCCGTCCGCGGCGGTCGCGGATCGGGAACATCAGCCTCCCTCGGAAGCGGTCGTAGGGCTCGCGATCGTCGTCCGGCGCGATGAGCAGCCCCGCCTCGACCAGCTTGTCGTTGCCGAAGTCCCTAAGCGCGGCCCGCAGCTTGCCTCGGGTATCGGGCGCATAGCCGAATCCGAAGCGGCGGCGGGTGGAGTCGCTGATCCCGCGCTTCTCAAGATAGGCACGCGCCTCGCCGCCCTCCAGTCCGCACAGCTGCTCCTCGAACCAATGCTGCGCCGCTTCCATGACATCGTAGAGTCCGGTGGCTCTTTCGGCTTTCTCCTGGGCGCGCGGGTCCGCCGCGGGCACTTCCATCCCCGCCGCCTCGGCGAGCTCCTTCACCGCGTCCATGAAGGGGAGGCCGCGGGCGTCGGTCAGCCAGCGTATCGCATCGCCGTGAACGCCGCATCCGAAGCAATGGTAGAAGCACTTCTCGTCATTGACGTAGAAGCTCGGGGTCTTCTCCTTGTGGAAGGGGCAGGGGGCCTTCCACTCGCGGCCCGCGCGCTGCAGCTTCACCGTCTTCCCGACGAGCGCCGAAAGCGAGGTGCGGGCGCGCAGTTCATCCAGGAATTGCGGGCTGAGCGACATGCCCCGGTCTAAGCGGAAAGACGGGCCTTCACCAACCCGCTCGCCTTCGACATGTCGAGCCCGCCGGCGTGCTTCTCCTTCAGCGCCGCCATCACCTTGCCCATGTCCTTGAGCGAGGAAGCGCCGGTTTCCGCGACAATGGCGTCGATCGCCGCTTTCGCCTCGTCCTCGCTCATCTGGCGGGGCAGGAAGCCTTCGATGACGGCGATCTCGGCATTCTCGGCGTCCGCCAGCTCCTGACGGCCGCCCTGTTCGTAGAGGGCGACCGACTCGCGGCGCTGCTTGACCATCTTCTGAAGGACTTCGGTGACGGTGACGTCGTCGTCGGCCGCGGCCGCGCCGCCGCGCATCTCGATCTCCCGATTCTTGAGAGCGGACTGGATGAGGCGGATGGTCGCCGTTCGAGCCTTGTCGCCGCTCTTCATGGCGGTGACGAGCGCGGCCTTGATGTCGTCGCGAATCATTGGGTCCGGGTCCAGGCGTGGGAAAGGCGGGAGGATAGCGGCCGCGACCGGCTTTTAACAGATTGACGCTGCCGCCCCCCGCCTCTAGCCGTCGGGCCTTAGCGACATCGCCGTCTTACCTTCAGGAGTGCCCGCCCCCATGGCCGACGCCAAGCCTTCGCCCGCGCCGGAAGGAGCGACGGGCGTATTGGTCCTGGCCGACGGCAGCGCGGTGTGGGGCAGGGGCTTCGGAGCGGAAGGCGCGGCGGTGGGCGAAATCTGCTTCAACACCGCGATGACGGGCTACCAGGAGGTGATGACCGACCCCTCCTACGCCTCGCAGATCGTCACCTTCACCTTCCCCCACATCGGCAATGTCGGCGCCAATTACGACGACGTGGAGGCGGACAATCCCTGGGCGCTGGGCTGCGTGGTGCGCCAGGACGTGACTGAGCCGAGCAACTTCCGGGCGATCCAGACCTTCGAGGCCTGGATGAAGGCGAACGGCCGAATCGGGCTCAGCGGAGTCGATACGAGGGCGCTGACCCGGAAGATAAGGGAGGAGGGGGCGCCGAACGGAGTGATCGCCCACGCCGCCGATGGCCGGTTCGATCTCGACGCCCTGCTGGCCCAGGCTCGGGCCTGGCCCGGGCTGGAGGGGATGGATCTCGCCAAGGAGGTCAGCTGCAAGCAGATGTTCCGCTGGTCCGGCGGCGGCTGGAAGCTCGGCGAGGGCTATTCGCAAGGCGGGGAGGACGAGACCCGCCCCCACGTCGTCGCCATCGACTACGGCTCCAAGCGCAACATCTTCCGCAACCTCGCCGACGCCGGGGCGCGTGTCACAATCCTCCCCGCCACCGCCACCTTCGAGGAGGTGATGGCCCACGAGCCTGACGGAATCTTCCTCTCCAACGGCCCCGGCGACCCGGCCGCGACCGGCGAATATGCGGTGCCGGTGATCCGGCGGCTTCTGGAGACGCAGCTGCCGCTCTTCGGAATCTGCCTGGGCCACCAGCTCCTCGGGCTGGCTGTGGGCGCCCGAACCACCAAGATGCACCAGGGCCACCGAGGCGCCAACCACCCCGTCAAGCGCCTCGCCGACGGCCGCGTCGAGATCACCAGCATGAACCACGGCTTCGCCGTCGAGACGGAGAGCCTGCCGGAGAATGCCAAGGCGACCCACATCTCGCTGTTCGACGGCAGCCTGGCGGGGCTGGAGCTGACCGACCGGCCGGCGTTCAGCGTGCAATATCATCCGGAAGCGAGCCCGGGGCCGCAGGATAGCGGGTATTTGTTTCAGAGGTTCGTCCGGCAAGTGGGCGGCCGCTCATGACGAACGAACAATACCAGGTGCTGTGTGCCGCAATCCTGGAATCGGTAGAGGAGATTCATGGCCACTACACTGGCAGTGCCGAGGAGTTGGCCGAGTACGTCATGACTCAGTGGCCCGCCAATTACGGCTCTGACGACGTGCTGGAGTGCATTGACATTCTCACCAAGCTTAAGGTGACCGAAAAATCCTCTTTTTTGTCGTCGTCCTTCATTGCGATCGATCATGCGGTCGCTATGCGCCGGCTCCGGAATGGCAGCGGCATGCCCGTCCATCCCGCCCGAGTTGTTCCCTTGCTGCACGAGTACGCGAAATTCGGTAAGCCGTGGCTGGACCAAATATGGTCCAGGCTTATGTCCGCGGACCCAGATCAAGGGCCATCGGAAAACGTGGAATCGGGTGCCATCGACAGGGATGCCGGGATTTCTCCAATCCAGGATCCGGACGCAAAAACCGGGGACGATGGAGATGCTGCAGATCAACCGGTGACCTCGGAGGCCCGCCAAGCCTTGGAAGCTTCCTACGACAGTGGGGCATGGACAGGAATAAAGCGCGTCCAGGTTACGTCGGAGAACCGGGAGGCGGTCCTTGGAGCAATCGACAAAGCCATAGTATCTCTCGACACGATGAGCTTATCGAACCTGGAGCGTGCTCAGGTTGTCGCCTTGCTGGGCGCTGCAAAAACACTCGCCGAAGCCCCTGAGCCGCCATCCGTGCTCATCTGGGACCTGATTGAGAGGGCTGGGGCCATTTGCGGGATTTTGGGCTTGTTCATCACCCTATTGGCTGCCTCCGTCTGATGCCGCGCCGAACCGACATCTCGTCCATCCTCATCATCGGCGCCGGACCGATCGTCATCGGGCAGGCCGCGGAGTTCGATTATTCGGGGACCCAGGCGGCGAAGACCCTGAAGGCCGAGGGGTATCGGATCGTCCTCGTGAATTCGAACCCGGCGACGATCATGACCGATCCGGATCTGGCCGACGCCACCTATGTCGAGCCGATCACGCCCGAATTCGTGCGGATGATCATCGAGAAGGAGCGGCCCGACGCGGTGCTTCCGACCATGGGCGGTCAGACGGCGCTCAACACCGCGCTGGCGCTGTGGAAGGACGGGACTCTCGAGAAATACGGAGTGCGGATGATCGGCGCCGACGCCGAGGCGATCGAGAAGGCCGAGGACCGGTTGAAGTTCCGCGACGCCATGTCGAAGATCGGCCTCGAAAGCCCGCGCTCGGCCATCGCCCACAGCCTCGAGGAGGCGGTCAGGGCCCTCGACACGACGGGGCTTCCGGCGATCATCCGGCCGAGCTTCACGCTGGGCGGCACCGGCGGCGGGATCGCCTATAATCGCGAGGAATTCGTCGAGATCGTCACCGGAGGGCTCGACGCCTCCCCGACCACCGAGGTGCTGATCGAGGAATCGGTGCTGGGGTGGAAGGAATATGAGATGGAGGTGGTTCGCGACAGGAACGACAATGCCATCATCGTCTGCTCGATCGAGAATGTCGACCCGATGGGCATCCACACCGGAGACTCGATCACGGTCGCTCCGGCGCTGACCCTGACCGACAAGGAATATCAGATCATGCGCAATGCGAGCATCGCTTGCCTGCGCGAAATCGGTGTCGAAACAGGGGGTTCGAACGTACAGTTCGCAGTGAATCCGGAGAACGGCCGGCTCGTGGTCATCGAGATGAACCCGCGCGTGTCGCGCTCCTCCGCGCTCGCCTCGAAGGCGACCGGCTTCCCCATCGCCAAGGTCGCGGCGAAGCTGGCGGTCGGCTACACGCTGGACGAGATCCAGAACGACATCACCGGAGCCACCCCGGCCAGCTTCGAGCCGACCATCGACTATGTCGTCACCAAGATACCCCGCTTCGCCTTCGAGAAGTTCAAGGGCTCGGACCCACTGCTGTCGACGGCGATGAAATCGGTCGGGGAGGCCATGGCGATCGGCCGCTCCTTCCACGAGAGCCTCCAGAAGGCGTTGCGGAGCCTCGAGATCGGCCTGATCGGCCTCGACGGAATCCGGGAGCTTTACGGCGCACCCCGGATCGAGATCGAGGCGGCGCTGGCGCGGCCGACGCCCGACCGGCTGCTGGTCGCCGCGCAGGCGCTTCGCGAGGGCTTCACCGTCGCGGAGATCCACGCCATCGCCAGATACGATCCCTGGTTCCTCGAGCGGCTGAAGGAGATCGTCGACGAGGAGCAGAGGATCTGCACGGACGGGCTGCCCCGCGACCCGGCGGGGATGCGCCGGCTGAAGGCGATGGGCTTTTCGGACCGCCGGCTCGCCGAGCTCGCGCTCAAATCTGCGAACATAAGGGGCACCGGAGTTAAGACCCGCGCCCGGAGCCACGGCCTCATCCATGACGTCACCAAGATGCTGATCGGGGCCACGACGGAGGACGAGGTGAGGGCGCTTCGCCACAAGCTCGGGGTGCGGCCGGTGTTCAAGCGGATCGACACCTGCGCCGCCGAGTTCGAGGCCAGGACGCCCTACATGTATTCGACCTACGAGGCGCCGAGCTTCGGCGAGCCGGAGGACGAGAGCCAGCCGTCGGACCGGCGCAAGATCGTCATCCTCGGCGGCGGGCCGAACCGGATCGGGCAGGGGATCGAGTTCGATTATTGCTGCTGCCATGCCGCCTACGCCCTCGCCGAGGCCGGCTTCGAGACGATCATGATCAACTGCAACCCGGAGACGGTCTCGACCGACTACGACACTTCGGACCGCCTCTATTTCGAGCCTCTGACGGTCGAGGACGTGCTCGAGATCCTCCACGTCGAGAAGTCGAGCGGCGAGCTGGTCGGAGTGATCGTCCAGTTCGGCGGCCAGACTCCGCTCAAGCTCGCCGCGGCTCTGGAGCGGGAGGGCATTCCGATCCTCGGCACCTCGCCGGACGCCATCGACCTCGCCGAGGATCGCGAGCGCTTCGCGGCCCTGGTCAACCGGCTCGGCCTGAGGCAGCCCGAGAACGGCATCGCCCGAAGCCGCGAGGAGGCGATCGCGGTCGCCGAGCGGATCGGCTATCCGGTGCTGACCCGGCCGAGCTATGTGCTGGGCGGGCGGGCGATGGAGATCGTCGACGGGCCGGCCCAGCTCGACGACTATATCGTCACCGCGGTCCAGGTCTCCGGCGACAGCCCGGTGCTCATCGACAAATATCTGCGCGACGCGATCGAGGTGGACGTCGACGCGATCTGCGACGGCAGGGACGTCGCCGTCGCCGGAGTGATGCAGCATATCGAGGAGGCGGGCGTCCATAGCGGCGACAGCGCCTGCTCGCTTCCGCCCTACAGCCTGGAGCCCGGGATCGTCGCCGAGATCGAGCGGCAGACTCGCTCGCTCGCTCTCGCGCTCGGAGTCCACGGCCTGATGAACGTCCAGTTCGCGGTCAAGGAGGGCGAGGTCTATCTGATCGAGGTCAATCCCCGCGCCAGCCGCACCGTGCCGTTCGTGGCCAAGACGCTGGGCACCCCCATCGCCAAGATCGCGGCGCGGGTGATGGCGGGGGAACCGCTGATGAGCTTCCTCCCCCTCTATTCCAGCTTCTCCCACATCGCGGTGAAGGAGGCGGTGTTCCCGTTCGCGCGCTTCCCCGGGATCGATCCCGTCCTGTCACCGGAGATGAAGTCCACCGGAGAAGTGATGGGAATCGATGATGATTTCGCCAAGGCCTTCCTCAAGTCCCAGCTCGGCAGCGGCATTTCGCTGCCGCTGGGGGGGACCTTGTTCGTCTCGGTCAAGGACAGCGACAAGAGCGCGATCACGGCGCCGGTGAGGGCGCTCAGCGAGCTCGGCTTCAAGGTGATCGCGACCGGCGGCACCGCCTCCTGGCTCGGCGGGGAGGGCATCGCCGTCGAGCGGGTCAACAAGGTCGCGCAGGGGCGGCCGCATATCGTCGATCGGATCAAGGACGGAGCGGTCGACATCATCTTCAACACCACCGAGGGATGGCAGAGCCACAAGGATTCGGCCTCGATCCGGGCCTCGGCGCTGATGGCCAAGGTTCCCTACTTCACCACGGCGGCCTCGAGCGCGGCGGTGGTCCGGGCGATCGCGGTGCTCGGGGAGCACAGCCTTGAAGTGAAGTCCCTGCAGGACTATTATTCATCCTCCAGAGCGTGATCCTGAACAACCGAACACGCAATCAGGCCGTCTTTCCACGGGAGGGCGGCCGAAAGAGAGTTTTTGACGAAAGGTGAGTGGCAATGGCGACGGTCGACAAGATGCCGATGCTGGCCGAAGGCTATGAGAAGCTCCAGACCGAAGTGCGGCACCTCAAGACGGTGGAACGCCCCTCGGTGATCGAGGCGATCGAGGTCGCGCGCGGCCACGGCGATCTTTCCGAGAATGCCGAATATCATGCCGCCAAGGAGCGCCAGGGCCAGGTCGAGGCGCAGATCGCCGATATCGAGGACCGGCTGAGCCGGGCGATGGTGATCGATCCCAAGACGCTGAGCGGCGACAAGGTCGTGTTCGGAGCGACCGTCCACCTCGTCGACGAGGACGACAAGCCGGTCATCTACCAGATCGTCGGCCAGACCGAGGCGGACGCGCGGGTCGGCCGGATCTCCTACAATTCGCCGCTCGGCCGGGCACTGATCGGGCGCATGATCGGCGAGGAGGTCGAGGTCACCACCCCTTCGGGCGACCGCTATTATTCGATCGAGAAGGTCGAGTTCATCTAAGGTAAGGCCATGCGCCCGCCCGACGGCCTGCGCGCCGCGCCGGTCACCCTCGGCATCGCCCTCGTCACCGCCGCCGCCTGGCTGATCGTCAGGGCCGGCGGCTGGGGCCAGGAGGCCGTCGCCGCCGCCGGCTTCGTCCCCGCCCGACTCGGCGGCTTGGACGCCGGAATCGCGGTGCCGGCGCTGCTCACCCCGCTGAGCAAGACTCTGGTCCATGGCGGCTTCGCGCACCTCTTCTTCAACCTGGTCTTCCTGCTGGTCTGCGGCCGGGCGGTCGAACGGATCGTCGGCGGCACCGGGCTGCTCATTCTCTATGTGGCGGGAGCCTATGCCTCGTCGGCCGCGACCTTTCTCGCCGTGCCGGCGAGCGAGGCCGCCTCGATCGGCGCGAGCGGCGCCATATCCGCCGTGATCGGTGCCTATGCGATCCTGTTTTCAAGGCAGAAGGTGAAGATACGCAACCCGCGCCTCGCCGCCCTCGCCAATGCTTTGTGGCTTGCCGCGGCCTGGATCGGGCTGCAGCTTCTCGTCGGCCTCACCGTTCCGCTCGGCGGAGTCCGGATGGGCATCGAGGCCCATATCGGCGGCTTCCTCGCCGGGATGATCCTGGCGAAGCCGCTGCTTCTGCTCAAATGGCGAGGAGCCTAGCTCAGCCCGCGGCGCGCTTAGGCGCGGCCGCATGGGCGTAACGCCCGGCGAAAGCGGCCACCGCATCAGCGCGCAGCGGGCGGCTGATTCCGTATCCCTGGGCATGGTCGCATCCCATCTCGCGGAGCAGCTCCAGCCCGGCTGTTTCCTCGACACCTTCGGCGACCACGGCCAGGCCGAGCTCGTGGGCCATCGCGATCGTCGAGCGCACGAGGATGAGGTCGCGCGGTCCCGCCGTCATGGCGGCGATGAAGCTTCGGTCGATCTTGAGCTCAGTGGCCGGCATCCTCTGCAGATAGGAGAGGGATGACTGGCCCGTGCCGTAATCGTCGATCGACACGCCCACCCCGAGCCTGCGCCAGCGCTCCAGCGCCACCAGAGCCGCTTCCGGATCGGACATGGCGGCGGATTCGGTGACTTCGAGCGTGACCCGGCCGGCGGGGAAGCGGCTCGCCTGCAGCAACCGCTCGAGTCGATCGAGGAAGCCGTGATCGTGGAGAAGCGTGGCCGAGACGTTGACGGCGATGCCGAGCTGAAGTCCGTCTTCTTCCCACGCGGCGGCGTCGGCGAGGGCCTGCGCCATCACGTGCAGGGTCAGGTCGGCGACCCGGCCATGCTGCTCGATCAGCGGGATGAAGCTGTCCGGAGCCAGCATTCCCCGCTCGGGATGATCCCAGCGGACCAGCGCCTCGACCGACGCGATCGCGCCCGTGCGCAGGTCGAGCTTGGGCTGATAGGCGTTCCAGAGCTCGCCCCGCGCCAGGGCCGCGTCGAGCTCGGCGAGAAGCGAGACCCGCCAGCTCGCCTGCTCCGAATCGTGTGGTGTGAAGAGCTGCCAGCGGCTGCCCCGCTCGGCGGCGTGAAGAGCGGCGAGGCCGGCATCGGCGCAGAGCTGCCTCGCCGAGGCGCCGGGGCCGCTCGCGGCTCCGAAATGGGTGCGGACCTCGACGCTCCGGCCCACCGTGAAGGGCGCCCGCATGACGGCGTGGATCCCCTCGAAGCGCTCGTCCAGGGCCGCGCCCTCCGGCTCGATCCAGGCGAGGCCGGCCTCGTCGATCCGGTAGACGCGAGGGACGGCGGCGGCGAAGGCGAGACGCTCGGCGACCCGCCGGACGAGGTCCGAACAGGGGTCGGTGCCGAGCGCGGAAAGCAGATCGGCGAACCCGTCGATCCGGGCGACGGCGACGGTCGCGTCGGGCACGCCGCGGCAGTCGCGCTCGAGCGCGGCGAGGTTGGGCAGGCCGGTCGCCGGGTCGCCGAGGCTGCTCTCGCGGCGGCGCCAGGCCGCCCGGCCCGCGGAGCCGGCGCCGGCGGCCGCCAGCAGCGCGAGCAGGGCCGGGGCGACGGGGATTTCCGCTCCCAGCGCCTCTCCCAGGATCGGAACCAGAAGGAGCGTCGCCGCCGCCGCCGCCGCGAAGGCGGAGGCGAAATGGCGGGTGCGGCGGAGCCTCAGGGCCGCGGCGGCCGCCAGCATGACGAGGGCCAGCGCCCAGCCCCCGCCGACGGGCCTGGGCGGCGTTCCTTCGAGCAGGGTCTCCGCGGCCAGGGCCTGAGCGACCACTCCGGGAAGGAGGCCGTGGCGGGGAAGGGCATAATGATCGCCGAGCTCGACCGCGCTCGCGCCGATCAGGATCCGCTTCCCGGCCAGGGTGGCCGCCGGGATCCTGCCGGCGACGAGATCGGCCATGCTGTGGCGGGGAATGGTGGCGGGATCGATCGCCCGGTCGATCGGGAAAAGCTCGCCGGCGCCGCCCGGCCGCTCGGCCACCATGCTCGCCAGCGAGGGGCGGGGCACTCCCGCCACCTCGACGGCATAGGGCATGCTGCGCAGCTCTCCATGAGCCTCGGGGATGACGTTCGCCGCGGCCAGGAAGGCCTCGCTGGCGAGCTGCGGAAGCGGCGCGGCGTCGGCGCCCGTCGTGCGGCGGAAGGTCGGCAGGATGACGCCGCCGCCGGCGCGGCGGAGCGCGGCGGCGAGGGCCGAATCCTGCTCCGGCGCCGACGGACTCGAGAAATCGACGTCGAAGGCGATCAGCGCCGCCTTGCTCTCCCGAAGGCGGTCGACGGCCGCGGCGTGGATGCTGCGCGGCCACGGCCATTGCTTGAACTCGGCGATGCTTCGAGCGTCGATCTCGACGATATGGACCTGACCGCTGGCCGGCCGCTCCTGCAACTCGGCGCGCCGGTTCGCCAGCGCCTGGTCGAGGCTGTCGCCGGCGTCCGTCCAAAGCATCATGAGGCCGAGCGCGCCGGCCAGCGCCAGGGAAAGCAGCCGCCACCGGTCGAGCAGTCGGGGAAAGGCGGCTTGCCTGACCATCAGAACTTGCGCTGGACGCCGAGCCGCACCCGGTGCCGGTCGGAGCTGAAATAGGGGATGGAGCTGGACGTGCGGCTGTAAGTGTAGGTCAGCGACGGATGAAGCCCCCAGCTCAAGGGGCGCCTCGTGGATAGCCAGGCGCTTGCATAAGGACGCCAGTCCTTGCGCGGATCCTGCCCGAGGAGGAGGAACGGCTCGTCGAAGACCGTCCGGCTGAGGCCGGCGGAGGCTCCGCCGGCCAGATCGCGGCCGAGAAAGGCGCTGAGGCCGCCATAGGCGCCGGAGTCGAGGCTCGAAAAGGCGTCGCCGCCGAGCCATTCCCGGCGGACATAGATTCCGCCCGAGGCCGAAAGGTTCGGATTGAGCACGCTGTCATAGGTCAGATAGACGCTGGCCTGGCTGCCGCTGAAGTCATCGCCGTAGCCCGAATCGAAGATCCGGGCGTCGACCGCCAGCCGCAGGTTGCTGCCCGGGCCGACGGGATGGCGCCAGCTGCCGCGCAGTCCGACGCCCTCGAGCGCCTTCACCCCGCCATACCAGCGGTCGAAGGCGATCAGCTGCAGCGATCCGTCGGGAGCGCCGCCGTCGCCGAATTCCACGCCGGCCGCGAGCAGGATGGAGGCGTCGTCGGAGCGCGGACCTTCATATTCGAGCGCATAGGCTTCCACGTCGACCGCCACCGCCGCTTCCGCGGCGATCGGCAGCCGCATATTGGCCGCCGCCGACACTCCGACTCCGATTCCCGCTTTCTCGCGAAGATTGGGGTCGACCGGAACGGGGAGGGGCCCGCCGCCGGTGTCGATCGGGACGGTGCGAAGGTCGGTGCCGTTGGTGACGTTGCTGTCGCCGGTCACGCTCATGTCGACGGCGAGGCGCCAGTCGGTGCCTCGGCGGGGCGACGGCGCGGCTGCGGGCGGCGCGGCGACGGCGGGACGCACGGCATCCTCTTGCGGGGTGGGAGGATATTGCTCTCCGGGCTCGACCGGAATGCTCAGGGCCTCGGCGCCCGCGAGCAGCACCGGTCCGGACGGTTCCCAGGGGACCACCTCCAGACGCGGCGGGGCGGCTCCGCCAAGGCAGAAACCGGCCACGCAAAGCGACGCAAGCAGGAACCGCCGAGCCACCATTCCCCCAGTCCGTCTCCGCCTTCCCGCCTAAGAAGCTGATAGCCTTAGCGGAACGAGGTTGATGAACGGTTAGGGATGAACCCGTGCCGGAGAGCTAGATGCAGACCATGAGCAGGTTGATGAGGCGGCACGTGGGCCCGGTCGGCGGCGCCGGCGGCGTCGGGCTCGGATTCAGGTCGGGCGAGGGTTGCGGCGGCGGCGTCGGCGCTGGAGGCAGGGGAGGCTCGGGAGCCGGAGCGGGCGCCGGAGCCGGAGCGGGCGCCGGAGCCGGGGCAGGCGCGGGAGCGGGGGCAGGCGCAGGCGCGGGAGCCGGGGCCGGAGCCGGCGCAGGCGCAGGCGCAGGTGACGGAGCGGGCGCTGGAGCCGGAGCCGGAGCGGGTGCCGGAGCAGGAGCAGGTGCCGGAGCCGGTGCCGGCGCGGGTGACGGGGCAGGCGGCGTTGCCGGGGCCGGAGTTGCCGGCGCGGGCGTCGGAGCCGGTGCCGGAGTCGGTGGGGTTCCGGTGCCCGGATCGGCCGGCACGGCTGGCGTGGCCGGGCCTCCCGGCAAGGGCACCGCCGGAGTTGCCGGAGTTGCCGGAGTCGCGGGCGTCGCCGGAGTTGCCGGCGTCGGAGCAGGGGCAGGGGCCGGCGCGGGGACGGGTGCGGGATCGGCGGGCGCCGGCGCCGGAGCGGCGGGCGCCGGCGTCGGAGCGGCGGGCGCCGGTGCCGGAGCGGGGGGCGCGGACGCCGGGATCAGCTTCAGGACTCCGGCCGTGAGCGGCGTGGTGCTGATCGACCCCGGTTCCTGGCCGGAGACGATCTCCTGGACCTCGACCGGGGCGTAACCGAGCTTCGGCCCGCAATCGTCCCCGGTGCACCCGCGGGCGGCTTGCGCCGACGCTCCGCCGGCGGCCGCGGCCGGCTGCATCTCGATCCGGCGAGGCTGCGCGGAAGCGATGTTCGCCGCCATGCCGGCATCGACCAGCTGGCGGACCGCGCCGTCGGGCGTGACGACCTCGACCCGGCCTTCCTCGACGGCCACCGCGGCGCCCTTGCCGTCGGCGGTGACGGTGAAGGTCGTGCCTTTGACCAGCGCCACCAGGTAGGGCGTCTTCACCCCGAAATGCGGAGTGGCCTTCTTCTCGATCCGGAAGGTGGCGCGGCCCCAGTCCTGGAGGACCTGAACGAAGCCGCGCGCCTCGGCGGCGGCCGGAAGGCGAAGCCGGGTGCGGGCCGCGACGATGACATATTCCTGTCCGCGCACGAGCACCGCGCGGCCGTTGGCTCCGGTGGTGACGACGTCGCCCGGTGCGAGCGCCGCTCCGCGGACGGCGGCGGCGGTGCGGCCGCCATGCTGAACCTGGACCGGGCCGGCCGCTTCCGTCACCCGCCAGAGCGGCGTCTGGGCGAAGGCGGCGTGGCTCCAGAAGAGCAGCAGGAGGATGAGGGCGCGCACGAGCATCGGAGTTGACCTTCCACAGCAGCCGCGAGGGCCCGGGGGTCCGCCTTTTAAGTTCAAAAGCTTGCGAGGCTCTGAGGGGGCGTGGCTAAGAGGCCGTTAACCGGACGGCGGAGCCGGGGCCGCCTCGCGGGCGCCGCGAGCGGTGCGGATGAGGCCGAGGGCGACCAGGACGGCGGCCGAAGCCAGCGAGGCCGCCAGCCACAGCCGCATGACGTCGCGGGGCCAGCCCGGCCAGAGCAGGGCCAGGGTCGCCACCGCCCAGATCAGGGCCGTGACCTGCAGCAGCACCCGGTGGTCGCGGACCCGGAAGGGGTGGACGAAGTGGATCGGAGCGAAGCTGGCGAAGGCGAGGACAGCCACCGTCGCCGCGCCCGCGGCCGGGCCGGGCCGGGCGACGAAAAGATAGAGGGCCACGACGTTCCACAGGGCCGGAAAGCCCCGGAAATAATTGTCGTCGGTCTTCATGTCGCGGCGCACGAACACGTACATCGAGGACAGCAGGATGGCGGCGGCGGCCGGCAGGGCGAGCGTCTCGGGCACCATTCCCGCGCGGACGATGAAGATTGCGGGCACGAACACATAGTTCAGGTAATCGACGATGAGATCGAAGGCCTCGCCGTCGATGCGCGGCGCATGCGCCTTGACCCGCGCCCACCGCGCCAGAGTCCCGTCGACCCCGTCGACGGCGAGAGCGGCGAGCAGCCAGAGCAGGGCGAGCCGCCATTCGCCCCGGTCGATCGCCTCGAGCGCGAGAAAGGCGAGGACGACCCCGGTCGCCGTGAACAGATGGACGAGCCAGGCGGCGGCGGCGCGCACTAGGCCTCGTTGCGGGGGTAGGAATGATGCACGAGAGACACCCCTGGGTTGTTTCGGGACCGAACCCTGCAGGATGGCGGACGTTCCGCATCTTGCCTCCCCATGCGGAGCATGGGGAGGGGGACCACCGAAGGTGGTGGAGGGGTTACCGGCTCTGATTTCGGAGTTAGGTCACCCCTCCACCATGCTTCGCATGGTCCCCCTCCCCATCTTTCGATGGGGAGGCAAGCTCCGGCTCGAGCAGCCGGTGCAGGTGGACGACGACATATTTCATCTCGGCATCGTCGACGGTGCGCTGGGCGTTGCCGCGCCAGGCGTCGAGGGCGCTCGCATAATCGGGGAAGAGGCCGACGACGTCGACCGTGTCGAGATCGAAGTCGAGGCCCTGCGGATCCTTGACCCGGCCGCCGAAGACGAGGTGGAGCTTGCTCATGAGCGAACAGTGAGGATCCGGGCGGGCGGGAGCCCGCCCGGACTGCCTCAGCCCTTTTTCTTGACGGTGCCGGCGGCGGCTCCGGCGGAGGATTTGGCCACGCCCACCGCCTGGTCGGTGATTCCGTCGAGCCGGGCGCGCAGGCCTTCCTTGGTCAGGCCGAGCTCGTCGAGCTGCTGGCGGCCGGCCTCGCGCGCGGCGCGCGCCGCCTCGCGGGCGGAATCGGTGATTCGGCGGCCGGCGGATCCGAGCAGCTCGTCCTCCCGGCTGGTGCGCGGAAGCAAGGCGGCGACGATGGCGCCGATGGCGAGGCCGCCGACCACGGCCGCGACCGGATTGGAATCGATCCCCTCGCTGGTCCTTCGGCCGGCCGTCTCATAGGCGCTTCCGGCCCGCTCGCGGGCGGCCGCATAGGCGGCGGCGGTGCGCTCGCGGGCGCTCTCGAAAGCCTGGCGGGCGGCGGCGGCGCGGCCGCCATCCTCCTTGCCGTCGGCGCCGGCGCCGCTGTTATTGGCCGAGGCCGAAGCCGGCCGTTCGTCGGTGGTACTCGTCATGCACTTGCTCCTTCACTGGTCCTGGCGGCCTTGGGCGCCGTCAGGTCGTAATTTTCGTCACCTTCGTCGAGGCGCGCGGTGACCAGATCCTCGTCTTCGGCGCTTCCCGAGAAGAGACGAGTCACGGCCGCCTTGAGCGGCGCCCTGGCGAGGAAGAGGGTGAATGCGGTGAGCGCCGCCGCGACGGGCACGGGCCGCGCCTTCACCGCGTCGACCGCATCGTCGGCGATCTCGCCGCCCTTGTCCTTGACGCCCGCCCAGGCGTTGCTGGCGAGGGTGCCCGGCTTAAGCCGCTCCTGCAGCTCGGCGGCGGTCGCGGCGAGGCGGCGGCGGGCGCGCTCCGCCTCCTGCTTCGCCCTCGTCAGCTCGCCCGCGCTCATGACAGCTTCTCCCCGGCCTCCAGCGCCGCCCGTTCCTCCGAATCGCCGCCGAGCGCGCCGAGCTTGGCGGCTCCGTAGCGGACGAGGAGAAAGGCGATTCCGAGCACGACGACCGTGACGATCAGCCCGCCCAGAGCCGGCCCCACCAGGAGCGCCAGCTGGAAGGAGAAACCGAAGAGGAGGACGTGCAGGGCCGAATTGGCGAGCAGCGCCGCCGCCACCAGGGCGATCGCGCCGTTGCGGGCACGGCCGACCCGGCGGCGGGCGATCGCCTGATAGAGCTTCGCCTCGGCCGCCGCGTAGCTGCGCGCGTCGTCGGACAATTGCCCGAACAGCTCGCCGATCGAGCGTTCCTGCTTCCCCGCATGGGCGTCCAAGTTCAGGCTCCCGAACCGCCGTTGCCGGTGCTGCCGCCACGGCCGCCGTTCGAACCCTCATCCTCCTCCGGAAGACCCGCCTTGACCAGCCGGACGAGGGTGAAGCCGACCACCGCGGCGATTCCGATCGCCACTCCTGGGCTCTTGCGCACGGCGGAGCGGACATTGTCGTAGAGCTCGTCCACGTCGCGGCTGCGCAGATTCTCGGCGAGGCTGGAGACGCTGTCGGCGGCCCTGCGGGCATATTCGCCGTAATTGTTGCCGAGCCGCTCGTCGATCGAGTCGGCCGTGTCGGCGACGACCCGCGACAGCTCCTCGAGCACGTCGGTCGCGCGGCTCTTGCCGCTATCGGCGAACTCGCGGACCTTGCCGCCGGCCTGGTCGCGAAGATTGTAGATCTGGCCGCGCAGCTGGTCGCCGACGCCCGCGGCACCGCCGCTGTCGCCACCGCCGCCGGTACCCGTGGTGGTCGCGGCGATGTCCCCGGTGCCGCCCGTGCCTTCAGTCGCTGCCATGTCGGTTCCTCCTCCTGAGGCGGCCGTGCCGCCCGTCCCGTCGCCGCCCGACGCTCCGATGAAGCCGGAGCTGGCGCCGCCGCCGCCGGCCGCGCCGCCGCCCGTTCCGCCGCCGGCATCGCCGCCGCCATTGGTTTCCATGGCGCCGTTGATGATGTGGTCGGTGCCCTCGGGGAGCTCATCGTCACGGGGAGGCATAAGCTTTTCTCCAACTGGTGTTACTTTGCGTCGAGAACCGGCGAGGCGGGCCGCCGTTCCAACGCGGCGACGAAAGTTGCGTCGCCCGCGCCGCGCCGATAAGCGCGCCTCGTCTGCTTCCATATAGTTCAGAACGAGGCCGTAACAATGACCGCCATTCTCGACGTCCACGCCCGCCAGATTCTCGACAGCCGGGGCAATCCGACGGTCGAGGTGGACGTGCTTCTGGAGGACGGCAGCCTTGGCCGCGCGGCGGTGCCGTCCGGTGCCTCCACCGGCGCCCACGAGGCGGTGGAGAAGCGCGACGGCGACAAGGGCAAATATCTCGGCAAGGGCGTGTGCGACGCGGTCAACGCGGTTCGGGGCGAGATTTTCGAGGCGATCACCGGCATGGACGCCGAGGACCAGGGCGAGATCGACGCTCTGCTCATCGACCTCGACGGCACCGAGAACAAGTCGCGGCTCGGCGCCAACGCCATCCTCGGGGTCAGCCTCGCCGTCGCCAAGGCGGCGGCCGACGCGCGCGGGCTTCCGCTCTACCGCTATGTCGGCGGAGTCTCCGCGCAGCTTCTGCCGGTGCCGATGATGAACATCCTGAACGGCGGCGCCCACGCCGACAATCCGATCGACTTCCAGGAGTTCATGGTGATGCCGGTCGGCTCGGCCTCGCTCGCCGAGGCGGTGCGCTGCGGCTCCGAGATCTTCCACACGCTGAAGAAGAACCTCCACGACGCCGGACTGTCGACCGCGGTGGGCGACGAAGGCGGCTTCGCCCCCAACCTCGCTTCCGCCCGCGACGCGCTCGATTTCATCATGAAGTCGGTCGAGCAGGCCGGCTACAGGCCCGGCGACGACGTCGTCCTCGCCCTCGACTGCGCGGCGACCGAATATTTTCGCGACGGAGCCTATCACATGGAGGGGGAGGGGACTGTGCTGACCCCGGCCGAGAATGCGGACTATCTCGCCGCCTTGGCCCGCGACTATCCGATCCGGTCGATCGAGGACGGCATGGCGGAGGACGATCTGGAGGGCTGGAAGGCGCTCACCGACACGATCGGCGGCCGCGCCCAGCTGGTCGGCGACGATCTCTTCGTCACCAATCCCAAACGGCTCGCGATGGGGATCGAGCAGGGCCTCGCCAATTCCATCCTGATCAAGGTCAACCAGATCGGCACCCTCACCGAGACCCTGGAGGCGGTCGAGATGGCGCACCGCGCCGGCTACACCTCGGTCATGTCGCACCGCTCGGGCGAGACCGAGGACACCACCATCGCCGACCTCGCGGTGGCCACCAATTGCGGGCAGATCAAGACCGGCAGCCTCGCCCGCTCCGACCGCCTCGCCAAGTACAACCAGCTGATCCGGATCGAGGAGGAGCTGGGCTCGATGGCGCGCTATGCGGGGCGCGGCGTCTTCCGCTGATTTCCCTCTCCCCGCCGGGGAGAGGGCAGGGTGAGGGACTACGGCGCTCGAGGCTGATCGTGGCCGCCGAGCCCCCTCACCCCAACCCTCTCCCCGCCGGGGAGAGGGGGGAAGACTCCGCTTGCCCGACTATTTTCCCCTCACCGCCGCAAAAGGCTTGATTCCATGGCGTTTTGCTGATTCTGTTGAATCGTGATGACGCAGGTGGGGCGCAACACTTTCGAGACGATCAAGCGGGCGGCTCTTCCGGCCCTCGCGATCCTCATCATCGCCAATTTCCTGGGTTACGCCATCATGGGCGCCAACGGCATATTGAGCTGGGGCGACTATCGCCGCCAGAAGGCCGAGAAGCTGGTCCAGCTCGCCGAGCTGAACGCCGAGAAAGTGCGTCTCGCCCACCGCTCGGCCCTGCTCGACCCGCGCGGCGCCGATCCCGATTTCGTCGAGGAGACGGTGAAGCGCGAGCTCGGCGTCGTCCGCCCCGACGAAGTGGTGATCCCGCTCGATTGATCCGTCATCCCGGCGAAGGCCGGGATCCACGAACACCGCGGTTTGAAACCCGGAACATCCGTGTTCATGGATTCCGGCCTTCGCCGGAATGACGGGCCCGGCACAAGTTGCGCGCACTCGCGTTTGCCGTCATAGAGCCGCCCTTCGAACAGCAGCAGGAACCCCGAGTGGCCAAGGCAGCAACGTCCAAGCGCGCCGACCAGGCGAGCGCCTCCGTCCAGCCTCCCATTCCCAATCGAGAACGCCCGCCCGAGCCGAAGCGCCACGAGGCGGGCAAGGACGAGCTGCTCGAATATTACCGCCAGATGCTGCTCATCCGCCGCTTCGAGGAGCGCGCCGGCCAGCTTTACGGCCTCGGCCTGATCGGCGGCTTCTGCCATCTCTATATCGGCCAGGAGGCGGTCGCCGTCGGGCTCCAGTCGGCGATGGACCCGAAGAAGGATTCGGTGATCACCGGCTATCGCGACCACGGCCACATGCTGGCCTACGGAATCGACCCGCGGGTGATCATGGCCGAGCTGACCGGCCGAGCCGCCGGAATTTCGAAGGGCAAGGGCGGCTCGATGCACATGTTCAGCGTCGAGCATAAATTCTACGGCGGCCACGGCATCGTCGGAGCCCAGGTCGCGCTCGGCACCGGCCTCGCCTTCAAGCACAAATATGCCGAGGACGGCGGAGTCTGCCTCGCTTATTTCGGCGACGGCGCGGCGAACCAGGGCCAGGTCTACGAAAGCTTCAACATGGCCGAGCTGTGGAAGCTGCCGATCATCTACGTGATCGAGAACAACCAGTACGCCATGGGCACCAGCGTCAACCGAAGCTCGGCCGAGGACCAGCTCTACCGCCGTGGCGAGAGCTTCAGGATCCCGGGGCTTCAGATCGACGGAATGGACGTGCTCGCCGTTCGCGGCGCCGCGACCACCGCTCTGGAATGGGTCCGCGCCGGCAAGGGCCCGATCCTGCTCGAATTGAAGACCTACCGCTATCGCGGCCACTCCATGTCGGACCCGGCCAAATACCGCTCGCGCGAGGAAGTGCAGGCGGTGCGCGAGAAGTCCGATCCGATCGAGGCGGTGAAGCGCGAGCTCGCCGCCGCCGGGGTCGGCGAGGACGAGCTCAAGAAGATCGACGGCGACATCAAGCGGATCGTCACCGAATCCGCCGATTTCGCCGAGCAGTCGCCCGAGCCGGACGCGGCCGAGCTCTACACCGATATCCTGGTCGAGACCTACTGATGCCGATCGAACTGAAGATGCCCGCTTTGTCGCCCACGATGGAGGAGGGCACCCTCGCCAAATGGCTGGTCAAGGAAGGCGACACGGTCGCCGCCGGAGACCTGCTCGCCGAGATCGAGACCGATAAGGCGACGATGGAGTTCGAGGCGGTCGACGAGGGGACGATCGCCAGGATCCTCGTTCCCGAAGGGACCGACGAGGTGAAGGTCGGGACGGTGATCGCGATCCTCGCCGGGGACAATGAGAATCTCGCCGGCGGAGCCCATGAGGTCGCCGACAACGCGCATAACGGGGAGGCGATCGCCGCGTCTCCCGCGGAGGAGGCGCAGGCGCAGCAGTCCACCGTCAAGGCCAACGCCAAGGAAAGCCACCGGCCGGAGAGTCTCCGGGTCGAGCCCGAAGTGCCGGAGGGAACGGAGACGGTCCGCCAGACCGTCCGCGAGGCGCTTCGCGACGCCATGGCGGAGGAGATGCGGTCCGACGACCGCGTCTTCGTGATGGGCGAGGAGGTCGCGGAATATCAGGGCGCCTACAAGGTCACCCAGGGCCTGCTCGACGAGTTCGGCCCCAAGCGAGTCATCGACACGCCGATCACCGAATATGGCTTCGCCGGAGTCGGCGCCGGAGCGGCGATGGGCGGGCTGAAGCCGATCGTCGAATTCATGACCTTCAACTTCGCGATGCAGGCGATCGATCACATCATCAATTCGGCGGCCAAGACCAACTACATGTCGGGCGGCCAGATGCGCTGTCCGATCGTCTTCCGCGGCCCCAACGGCGCGGCGTCGCGGGTCGGCGCCCAGCACAGCCAGAATTACGGCCCCTGGTATGCCGGCGTTCCCGGCCTCATCGTCATCTCCCCTTATTCGGCCGCCGACGCCAAGGGGCTGCTCAAGGCGGCGATCCGCTCCGAGGATCCGGTCGTCTTCCTCGAGAACGAATTGCTCTACGGCCAGAGCTTCGACGTGCCGAAGCTCGACGATTACGTCCTGCCGATCGGCAAGGCGCGGATCGCCCGGGAGGGCCGCGACGTCACCCTGGTGAGCTATTCGATCGGGGTCGGGGTCGCCCTCGACGCCGCCACGCAGCTGGCCGAGCAGGGCATCGAGGCCGAGGTGATCGACCTTCGCACCCTTCGCCCGCTCGACCGGGCGACGGTGCTCGCCTCGCTCGCCAAGACCAACCGGATGGTCTGCGTCGAGGAAGGATGGCCGACCTGCTCCATCTCCGCGGAGATCATGGCGATCGCGATGGAGGAGGGGTTCGACGATCTCGACGCCCCGGTCCTTCGGGTCACCGACGAGGACGTGCCTTTGCCTTACGCCGCCAATCTCGAGAGAATGGCGCTGATCCGGGTCGAAAGCGTCGTCGAGGCGGCGAAGAAGGTGTGTTACCGCTAGCGGGGGGAGGGGAGCCGCCCACACTCCGCTCGGCCTGAGCTTGTCGGAGGCCTCCCTTTTCCGGGCATTCCAGAAGGAGCGGGCTTCGACAGGCCCGGCCCGAACGGGTAGGGGCTTTCCTTCATGTCCTCCGACCTCGACCCAGACCGCATTCTCGCGCTCTCCTACGTGCCGGCAAGGGCCCGCTGGGCGGTCGGCGCCCTGTGGCGGCTCGACTCCGCTCTCGGCGCCGCGCTGGCGGGAGGGCGCGAGCCGATGATCTCGCGGATCAAGCTCGCCTGGTGGCGCGAGGCGCTGGAGAGGCTGGACCGAGAGCGGGCGCCGGCGGAGCCTGCGCTTCAGGAGCTTGCCGGCCACGTGCTTCCGTCCGGCATCCGGGGCGAAGAGCTGGCCGCGATGGAGGAGGGATGGACAGTCCTCGCCAGCGCCGAAGCGCTCGGGCCGGACGAGCTGGCGGCCTATGCCCGGGCTCGCGGCGCGCTGCTCTTCCGCTTCACGGCAAGGCTGCTCGGCGGCGGCGAGGAGGACGTCGATCAGGCCGGCGAGGCCTGGGCGCTGGTCGACCTCGCCCGCCATTGCGCCACCGCCGGGGATTCCGACATCGCGCTTGCCGCGGCTCGGGAGCGGACATTGCCGCGACTCTGGCCGTCGCGCCTGCGGCCGCTCGGGATGCTGGCGGTGCTCGCCGCCCGCGACTCCGATCCCGCCCGGCCTCCCTGGGAGGCGCGCGGATCGCCGGGGCGGATGTGGCGGATGCTCCGGCATAGAATTTCCGGATACTAAGCGCTTTCCGCAGAAACCTGTCGACTCG